>Ga0070741_10001204_pt1 | contig 81455 bp, 83 predicted proteins | sample Coa_R1_4_FD_66440 | JGI IMG/M metagenome (GOLD analysis project Ga0070741, IMG submission 66440) | Surface soil microbial communities from Centralia Pennsylvania, which are recovering from an underground coalmine fire - Coalmine... | ecosystem: Environmental > Terrestrial > Soil > Unclassified ...
CCGCTGGAAGACCTCGTCGACCACGATCGGCGCGAGCCCGAGCGACATTTCGTCAGCGACGATCACCTTCGGCGTCACGGCCAAGGCGCGCGCCAGGGCAAGCATCTGCTGCTCACCGCCCGAGAGGCTGCCCGCGCGCTGAGAACGCCGGCGCGCCAGGGCCGGGAACAGGTCGTAGGCACGCTCGATCCCAGCCCGGCGCTCGGCGACGGTGCCGACGCGCCTCACCGCCATCCGGAGGTTCTCCCCGACGGTGAGGCCGGGGAAAATGCCGCGGCCCTCGGGGATGTGCACGAGGCCGGCCTGGCGGATCCTGTGCGCGGGCCACCGCGTGATGTCGTCGCCGTCGAGGGTGATGCGCCCGCCCGTCGAGGGCACGAGGCCGGAGACGGCGCGCGCGAGGGTGCTCTTGCCCGCGCCGTTCGGGCCCAGGATGGCGACGAGCTCGCGGCGGCTGGCCGCCAATGACACCCCGAACAACGCCCGCACCAGCGCGTAGGACACGTCGAGGTCCTCGACCCGGAGCAGGACGTCGCCCGCAGCGGCGGCCCCAGTTCCCGAGCCCGCCGTGGCGGTGCCGGTCACGCCACACTCCCGTCGGTGTCGGCCGAGTCCCCGAGGTACGCAGCCTTCACTTGCTCGTTCTGGCGGATCTCATCGGGTGTGCCGACGGCGATGCGCCGGCCGAAGTCGAGCACCGTCACCATGCTCGACAGGCCGAGCACCATGCCGACGTCGTGCTCGACGAGCAGGATGCCGACCCCCTCGGCGTCGACGATCGTGCGCAGCACCTGCGACAGCTGCTGCGTCTCGCGCGGGTCGAGGCCCGACGACGGTTCGTCGAGGAGGAGCACGGCCGAACCGGCGGCGAGCGCCCGCGCCACCTCGACCCGTCGGGTGGTGCCGAGGGGCAGTGCCGCGACGGGGACTTCGGCCACGCTCTCGAGCCCGAGCAGGGACACCAGGCTGTCGACGCGCCGGTCCTCTTCGCGGGGCGGCCGTCGGAAGCCTCTCAGGTCGATGAGGTCACGCCAGAGCCGGCTGTAGGAGTGGCGCACGCGGTACGCGAGGACGACATGCTGGCGGACGGTGAGGTCGTGGAAAAGCTCCAGGTGCTGGAACGTCCGCGCCATCCCCATCCGGGCGCGCGCCTGTGGCGACATCTTGGTCACGTCGCGCCCCAAGAGCTCGACGGTGCCCTTGACCGGGCGGAGCAGTCCGGACAGCACGGCGAACAGCGTCGTCTTGCCGGCGCCGTTGGGGCCGACGAGCCCAACCAACGCGCCAGAGGGGACCTCGATGTCCACCTCGTCCAGGGCGACGAGGCCGCCGAAGCGGACGCCGATGTTGCGGGCGGCGAGGACGACGTCGCTCACGAGACCACCGTGGCTGGCTGCTCCGGAGGGTCGGCCGGCTGCGGCTGCCCCTCGCTTGGGCCGCGGCCGGAGAGGCGCCTGAGCAGGGCGGTGACCTTGCGGCCATTCTCGTGCATCTGCTCGACCATGACGCCATTGGGGTGCTTGGCCAGCTGGATGGCGCCGATACCGAACAGGATCGGCGTCAGCTGGATCCACTTCGGCGAGAGCCACTCTTCGAGAAGCTGCGGGAACATGACGAACGAGAGCCCGGCGACGATCGCGGCGAAGTTCGATCGGATGCCGATCGTGACGACCACGGTCAACAAGACGAACCCGAAGTACACGCTGAAGTTGTCGCCGAGGGCGACCCTGCCCTGCATCCCGAGGAATGCACCGCCGATACCGGCGACGAAGGCGGACAGGCCGGCAACGAGGAGCTTCATCTGCACGACGCTGATGCCGAGGGTGCGGGCACCGGTCTCGCTCCACCGGACCGCGTTCAACGCCAGGCCCGTGGTCGACCGCCTGACATTGATGATCAGGAACGACACGAGCACGATCGCCGCAAGTCCGAGGTACACGAAGGCCTTGTCGCTGTTGGCGAAGTGCGGCCGGTTCAGCACCACGCCCACGCCGTTCTGGAGGAACACTGGCCGCGTGAACACCAGGCCCTCCATGAGCAGGCCTGCGGTGAGGGTGACCAACGCGACGTAGACGTCGCCGAGCCGGAGAGTGACGAGGCCGAGGAACGTGCCCATGGCCGCGGCGATGAGCGCTGACACGAGGACCGCCAGGAGCACCGGCCAGCCGTGCCTGGTCGCCAGTTGTGCCGACACCAGCGCGCCGACGCCGGCGAAGGTGATCTGCGACAGCCACAGCATGCCGCCCTCGCCCGTGACCAGCGTGTAGGACAGCATGAACAACGTCGTGGCGACCGCCTGCGCCATGAGGCCGACCCAGAAGGGGTGCAACAGGTTGGGGAGGACCAACACGAAGGCGAAGCCGACGATGGGCGCCCACGTGCTGATGCGCGGGTCGACGCCGCCACCGCTGGCCTTCTCGAGGGACGCGGCAAGGCGGGCACCGCCGTGCGGCACGATGGCCCGGTCGAGCGCGCCACCCACCCCCTCGCCCTCGGCCACCCGCCCCGCACGCACGATGTGGTACACGAGGAACACCACGATGAACGCGAACGGGACCGACGGGAGCACGGCGGTCGTGAGCGTGCTCGCCGGCGGCAGCCAGTACTGCAGCACGCTGCCCGCAACACCGATGGCGAACGAGACCGCGATGGCGACGCCGAGATTGCGGAGCCGGGCGGCGACGACCGCCGCGAACGCGGCGGCGATCAGCTGCGTGAACGCAGACGCCGAGAGCCCGATAATCGGGGCGAGCAGCATCCCGCAGACGCCGGCGAGGAACGTCGACACCATCCACACCGCCAGTGAGATGCGCGAGGGGTTGCCGCCGGACAACGAGGTCATGGCGGGCGAGTCGACCATCGCGCGGACACCGAGACCGGCGTCGGTGAAGCGCAGGACGGCGAACCCGATCCCGAGGATGGCGGCGACGAAGATGTACACCAGCAGCTGGTCCATCGAGATCGCCGCGCCGAGCACGTGGAAGATGTGGACGGGCTGCGGTGCGATACCCGGCGCCAGGGCGATCTGCATGTCGCCGAACAGGAGTACGACGATCGGGGGCAGCGCGACCGAGAGGCCGATTGTGATCACGACCTTGACGAGGGTCGACGCCAATGCCAGGTGCCTGAACAGCACGAAGAACAGGAACGCGCCGAGCGCCGGCCCGATGACGAACATGCAGAACACCACGGACGGCAGCAGCGCCCAATGGTGCTGGACGTGCAGGTAGTAGTACGTGCGGGCGACCGAGTAGGCAATCGAGCCGAACGCGAAGTTCAGCACACCGGCGGACACGAAGGTGATGACGAGGCCGGCGGACGCGAGCGCGTAAATCCCGCCGACGACGAGGCCGGCGATCACGAACTGCAGCATGGCCACCTCCCACGACGACCGAGCGCGTGGCCCGGCCCGCACCGTCGTGCGACACACGCCGCGAAGCTCGGTCCCGAACGCGGTGAACGGGACGCGGGACCGGCCGCCTCGGTCACTGCTCCTGCGCCCCCACGCTCACCCCCATGTCGGGTGTGGGAAGGGTAGTCCGAGCGCCGCGGTGCCGCCCCGAGGGCACGGACCCGTCCCATGCGCCGTCGCCGCCGTCGGGTCGGGCTGCGGGCTTTCGCCACGGCGTCGCGCGGCAGGATTGCGCGCCGTTACAAGGTGGGCCGCCGGCCGCCTGCCACGAGCAGCTCGCAGGGGCCGACGAAGCCATCAGCGCCCTCGAACGGCCGCAACCGCTCCTCGATCTCTGCCCAGGTGGCCTCCCGGCCCCGTTCGTCGAGCCCCGAGAGCATCTGGTGGAGCGCGCCGAAGGACTCCCGTTCGAACTGGACGCACCCGGCCGTGGACGGGAAGCGAAGGGGTGCCGCCACCGTGTGCACGGTGACGTCGGCGAACCCGGCGTCCAGCAGGGCGTGCTCGAGGGCGCCCGGCGCACAGAGGCTGAAGGGACCGGGTTGCCGCGGTGCGGGCGGGGGCAGCTGGGTGCGCTCGCGGATGACGCCGACCGGGATGGCGAAGAACGGGTTGGCCTCTGGCGTCGAGTACGTGATGGTCGCCAGCCGGCCGCCCGGGCGCAACGCCGAGCGCATCCCCTCCAGCGCTCGACCGCGGTCCGGGAAGTAGATGAGGCCGAGCCGGCTGATCACGGCGTCGTAGGACCCGGCGTCGACGTCGAGCGCCTCGCCGTCCATCTCCCGCACCGCCACGTTGGCCAGGCCTTGGCGGCGTGCCTCGGCCTCGGCAAAGCGCAGGATGGCCGGTGACGTGTCGGTCGCCAGGACGGCTCCCTCGGGACCGGCGCGCCGGGCGGCGGCGATGCTCTGGCCGCCGGCGCCGGCTGCCACGTCGAGCACCTTGGCGCCGGGGTGCACGCCGGCAAGTTCGAGCATCAGCTCGGTCGCCTCGCCCAGCCATGCCTCCAATGTCGGCCCCCAGCGGTGCCAGGCCTCGGCGGTCTCGTCCCACTGTGCTCGCGTCGTGGACTTGTACGTGGCTGCATCGAATTGCGGCGTAGTCGGCATCCCGGCCTCCAGACACGTCACGGGCGTTAGTCGACCTGGACCCAGCCGAGGAGGTCCTCACGGCTGACGGCGTCGAGGAGGGCCGGATGATCGGCGGCCATGTGCTCGCGGATGAGGGTGACCACCTGGTCGTCGGTCTCGCCCCGGGCCACGTACCCGCACTCGCAACGGATCAGCCTTGCCATCTGTGCCCTCCGTCCCCCGTTGTGCGCCCACCTTATTGCCAAGATGTTGGCGTGACCTGGCGCCGGGCGCGCACGCACTGACGTGTTGTTGGCTGGGCTAGCCTCCTTCGGGAACGTCGACGGAGATGCCATCGGCCGTTCGGGAGTGCGCCGTGCCCTACACCGTGGATTTCAAGAACGTCTCGACCGTGGGCCTCGAGTCGTCGCCGGTCGCAGCTGCGCTCGCCGGCCTGCGGGCGAACGAGGCCCGCTATTTCAAGAACAAGTACGACCACGATTTCACGGTGGAGCGTGCGAGCAAGGCAAAGTCAACGATCGCGTGGGTGCACCGCATCCTGAAGGAGGAGCGCGGCATCGTCATCGCGTCTCCTCCGCTCGAGGCGACCGACTTCGAGGTGGACAACATCAGGTGGCCCTACGTCTTCTACGAGAGCGGCCTGGCGATCAACGTGCTCTACACCCTCGACGACCCGAAGAAGCGGGCGGTGGGATTCAAGCTCTCGGACGGCATGGACATCCCTGCCGAGCTCGGCTCGTTCAAGTTCGCGAGGCAGAAGTCGAAGCTCGCGGGCACGATCCGCGGGTCGTACTTCGTCATCAAGCACGAGTACTGACGACAGGTCCGGCGGTCCGGTCGCAGCCGTGGGTCGCGGTGGAACGGCGCACCGGCTTCCGTCCGCTTGACCCGGCGGGCGCAGGGGCCGGCTGGCGCGTCCGGGTTCGCGTACGCTCCTGGCGGGTGCGCTCGAGCCGAGCGGCCGCAATGGGGGCGGAGAGGAGGTTGCAGTGCGGGTGGTGGTGCTGGGTGCGGGCTTCGGTGGCCTCGAGCTGGTGACGCGGCTTTCCGACGCGGTCCCCGACAAGGCGCAAGTGACGCTCATCGACCAGAACGACGCCTTCATGTTCGGCTTCTCGAAGCTCGATGTCATGTTCGGTCGTCGACGGGCCTCGGAGGTGTGGATCCCCTACCGCAACATCGCCAAGCCTGGCGTGGAGTTCCGGCAGGAGAAGGTGACCTCCATTGACCCCGAGAGCCGCCGGGTCACGACGGATCGCGCCTCCTATGAGGCGGACATCCTGGTCGTGGCGCTCGGCGCCGACTACGACCTGGGGGCGACTCCCGGGCTGGTCGAGGACGGCTACGAGTTCTACACGCCGGAGGGGGCGGAGCGGGCCGGCGATGCGCTGGCGCGGTTCAGCGGGGGCGCTGTTGTCGTCGGTGTACTCGGCCCGTTCTTCAAGTGCCCCGGCGCGCCCAACGAGGCGGCGTTGCTCGTGCACGACTTCCTTACCGGGCGCGGGATACGGGACTCGTCGACCATCCACCTGGTGAGCCCGCTGCCGATGCCGATCCCGATCTCCAGGCGGACGTCCGAGGCGATCGCGGCCATCCTCGCCGAGCACGGGATCGAGTACTGGCCGTCCTCGAGGGTCACCCGGCTCGACCCCGCAAGCCATATCGCCCACCTGGAGGACGGCAGACAGCTGCCCTACGACCTGTTCTTGGGCATCCCAGTCCACCGTGCCCCTGAGGTCGTGCTCGCGTCCGGTCTCGCCGAAGACGGGTGGATCCCCGTCGACCCCAGGACCTTCGCCACCAAGTTCCCGGGTGTCTTCGCCGTCGGGGATGTCACGAGCGCGCCGGTCCCTCGCGCCGGGGGGATCGCCGAAGGAGAGGCGGCTACCGCGGCCGAGGTGCTTGTCGCACAGCTCACCGGCGGTGCCACCCCACCCCCGTACGACGGGGCCGCGGGGTGCTACGTGGAGCTCGGCAACGATCGCGTCGGGCGGATCGACGTCAACTTCCTCTCCTATGACACGCCGGTCGCCAAGTTCACCGCACCGTCCGCCACGCTGGCGGACGAAAAGCGGGCTTGGGGCGCGACCAGGGCCGCCCGCTGGTTCGGTGACGGCCACGGGGGTCCCTGACCAGGCGGTCGGCGCCGGCTGCCCTACCCAGGGTGTTCGCTCGCGGGGCTGACCCCGAAGGCCCGTCGCAGCCCATCGAGGTCGGGTGAGCCGAAGACGATCCGCGTCTTGGTCGCGAGGTAGAGGAGGTCGAGGTCGATCCCTGCGGCGGCGACCATGCGGGCAAGGTCAGCGAGTACACCGGGCCGGTCGTCGGCGTCGACGACCACGACCTCCCGCTGGCTCGTCACGGTGACGCCTGCGGTCGCCAACGCGTGCTTGGCTGCCTCTGGGTGCTTGACGAGGATGTGGAGCCTGGCGGTGTCACCCGGGCGCGTGCACGTGGCAGCGGAGATGTTGACCCCGGCATCGCTGACGGCAGCGGCGACGGTGGCAAGGGCACCGGGCTTGTTCTCCACCTCGATCAGTAGGTCCGACTCGATGAGCGGGTCCGCATGCACGCCGAAAGCCAACCACGCCGGGCCGCGCCGCGCACGCGCCCGGCAGCCGGCGGTGGTCAGTTCCGGCTGTCACGCACCGGCGGGCGCGGCCACGATGGCGAGCACACGCCCCCGCAGGACCGAGCGCCGCACACGCGGCCCTCGTGCCGAGCTCCCGCCGTGGGCGCTCCTCGGCACCGGCATAGGATGCGCAGCGTCACCCGGTGCAGGGAGGGGACGATGGGCGTGGCCGGGACAATGGACGTCGACCTGACGGACGCCACGCTGTACCTCGACGGGTTCCCCCACGACCTGTTCACCGAGTTGCGCCGGCGAGGCCCGGTCTTGCGGCACGGTTCGACCGCACTGGCTGACCGAGGCGAGACAGGCGAGTTCTGGGTCCTCCTGTCCCATCCCGTGGTCCAGCAGGCAAATCGGGACTGGGAGACCTTCTCGGCGCGGTGTGGGCCGTCCATCATCGGGATGCGCGGTGACCAAGAGGGCCACACACTCGTGTCGTCGGACCCGCCGGAGCACGCCCGACTCCGCCGGCTCATCAGCGATGGCTTCACGCCGCGGATGATCAGGAAGCTGGATGAGCAGATCCTCGCGAACACCCGCCGCATCCTTGATCGTGTCGTCGAACAGGGGGGAGAAGTCGACTTCGTCCGCGACGTGGCCTACGAGCTGCCGATGCAGATGATTGCCGACGTGATGGGGATCCCCGAGGCCGACCGGCCACACGTCTTCTCGGTGATCGACACGATGTTCCGGTCGTCGGACCCGCAAAACGACCTCACGCCCGAGGACAACCTGGCCGCGACGATCGAGCTGTACGAGTACGCCCAAGCGCTCGGCGAGGACAAGCGGCGCAGCCCGAAGGACGACGTGTGGAGCAGGCTCGCGCTCGCCCAGACCGAGCGGTCGGATGGGGACGTCAGCTCGCTCACCGTGGGCGAGCTCGACATGTTCTTTGTCATCTTGTCCATCGCGGGGAGCGAGACGACGCGCAACGCCATCACGGCGGGCCTCATCGCGCTCGCTGGCAACCCGGGGGAGTACCGACGACTACGGGAGACGCCGGCCCTGATCGACTCGGCGACCGAGGAGATCATCCGGTGGGCGAGCCCTGTCACCATGTTCGCCCGAGAGGTGACGCGTGATGTTGAGCTCGGGGGGGCGCAGATGCGGCGCGGAGAGCGCGTGACGATGTGGTACCCATCGGCCAACCGGGACGACACGGTGTTCGATGACCCCTTCCGGTTCGATATCGCACGGCACCCGAACCCGCATGTCTCGTTCGGAGGTGGCGGCGTCCACTTCTGTCTCGGCGCGAGCCTCGCTCGACGTGAGGTACGCACGATGTTCGAGGAGATCTGTAAGCGGTTCACAGATGTCGAGGTCACTGGCCCGCCGGTCTACTGCACGCCTGGCGATGTGATTGCTTCGACTGCGGATCACCTTCCCGCCCGGCTCACCCCGGCCTGAGGTACGCCTCGCGGCGCGACGTCGCCCGGGTACTCGCCCCGCCCCGGCCGCTCGTGCCGCTCGCGCCGCGCGTGCCGCTCGTGCCGCTCGTGCCGCTCGTGCCGCGACGCGGCCCGACGGACACCCCGGCGGACCCCAGCGCCGGGAGTGCACAGGTTTCGGCGCCGCACACGATGTCGTTCAGTGCGGGAACGCATCGAGGTCGCGAAGCGTTGGGAAGACGACCGCCCACACGCAGGCGACGGCCACCGTCGCAGCACCGCCGAGAACGACGGCAGCGCCGGTCCCGAGGAGCTGCGCGGCCACGCCCGACTCGAATGCACCGAGCTCGTTGGACGCACCGATGAAGACGTTCTCCACCGCGAGCACGCGGCCCCGCCTGTCCTCGGGTGTCATCAACGGGACGAGTGTCGCTCGAATGAAGACACTGATGGCGTCGGCACCCGAGAGCGCCACCAGGGCGGCAAACGCGATCGCGAACCGGTGTGTCACCCCCAGCGCGATCGTGAAGGTGCCGAAGAGCGCAACGACCCCGAGCAGGCTGCGGCCCACCCGCCGGCGGACCGGCCGCACCGCGAGCACCACAGTGACCAGACCCGCACCGATCCCCGCGGCTGCCCGCAACAGGCCGAGGCCGATGGCGCCGGTATGCAAGCGGTCCTGGGCGATGGCGGGCAGCAGGGCTACCGCGCCACCGAACAGCACCCCGAACAGGTCGAGCGAGATGGCGCCGAGCAGTGCCGGCTGGGAACGGATGAAGCGGAGGCCTTCGAGCGCCTCGCGCAGCCCGCCGTGGCCTCGCGGCCGGACCTCGGCGGACGTCGGGCCACCGGCCGGCTCGATGGCTGCCTCGATGAGGGGCGTACCGAGCGACGCAGCCGGCGCGGCGGGACCGGCCAGCGGTTGCACGGTCGAGACCGCGACCGCGGCAACGGCCAGGATGAGCGTGCAGCCGACGAACGGCCACGCCAGCCCGGCGGTGTAGAGGAACCCACCGAGCACCGGCCCGGCGATGATGCCGGCTTGGAACGCCAGCGACGACCGGGCCATCACCCATGGCAACCGGTCCGCGGCGACCACGTCAGCGGGAAGCGCCCGCGCCGCGGGCGCGGCGAAGGCGCGAGCGACCCCGAAAGCCACGACGATCGCGAGGACGACGGGCACAGAGGCACCACGCCCCTGGACGTGGACATACCAAGCCATCCCGGCCGCGGCGACGCTCTCTGCTGCCATGGCGACGGCGGCGACCTTGGGGCGGGGCCACCGGTCGGCGACGGCACCGGTGGCCAGGACGAGCACGACGGCGGGGGCGAACTCAACGAGTCCCAACAGGCCGAGGTCGAGCTTGCTGTGGGTGATGTCGTAGACGAGCTTGCCGATCGCCGTCTCTTGACCGAGCGCAGCCGCAGCGGAGCAGCCGTCGGCCACGAGGAGCGCGATGACGGAGCGTCTCTCGCGTGTGCTCATCCAGCGGGCGCGAGGCACGGCGGCCTAGCGAATCAGATGGTGAGAACTCGCGTGCGCCTTCGCGCCCGGGTGCGCCGTCTCAGGCGGAGGCTGTGGCGCGGTCCGAACCGCCAGGTGCATACGTGACGTCGGTCGGCACACAGTGGAGAAGCGTGCCCGGAGCGCCGCCCGGTAGCGGGTGCATGCCCTGTTGCACCCGCCCGACGGCCTCGAGCAGCGTGCGGCGAGCGTGGATAATCGCGACATCGCTGCTGGAGAGATGCTCTCGCGTGCGGTCGACGATCGGGCCCATCGAGATCTGGGTCACGGTGTCCTCCTGGAGGAGGTTCCCGGTGAACCCGCTGAAGTGCCCCCGGGCCATCGCCTCCCGGTCCTGACCCCAGTTGTCCTCGCGGCCGCCGGAGAACCCCCCGAAGTTGTTCACGTCGAACGGCCGGTCCCCGACGACGGCGCGCTGCGCTTCGGGGACGGCGAGGTAGAGCCCATCGTTGATGGGGTAGTCGTTCGCCCAGAAGCCGAAGAACAGCTGGTGATTCGTGTCATCGACGGGCGACACAATGAAGATCACGCCATCGACGTCGCGACCCGATGACCCCGGCGAACCCGGGACCAGGCTGACGAACGGCATGACCCACTTGGTGGTCCGCACATAGCGGCTGCCATCGCTGAGGGGGCGGGTGCCAACGGCATCGATGCCGTAGTCGGTGTGCTCGACGTCGTAACGAGGCGCGAGTGCGTCGAGCGTCCCGGCGATCGAGGAGGCGGAGTCGTTGGCGGAGTACGCCGCCATGTACGCCTTGTGCAGGGTGCCGATGTGCGCGGTGTCCAGCGTCGCCTCGACGCCCTGCAGCCAATTACATGCGCAATGCGTCGCGGTGACCCAGACGTGGTCGTCGGGCAACACCGTGAACGGAAGGTGCGGGAACGGCGCCGCCTGACTCTCGCCCAGCCACACCCAGAGCAGGCCTCCAGCATCAACCGTCGGGTAGCTCCTGGTCCTGATCCTGGCGGCGAACGCGTCCGGGTTCGGGGCGTGCGTGGGCGCCTCGATCACCTGGCCAGTGACGTCGACCTTCCACCCATGGAAGATGCACCGCAGACCGCAGTTCTCGTTCCGGGCGAGGACGAGGGACGCGTTGCGGTGGGGGCACCCCTCGTCAAGGAACCCCACCACCCCGTTCGAGTCCCGGAACGCGACGTAGTCCCGCCCAAGCAGCCTCGCTCGGCGCGGTGCACCGTCGGCGGCGAGCTGGGTCGAGAGCGCGAACGGGATCCAGCAGTACTCGCGCATGAGCGTGCCCATCGGCGCCCCGCCCTCGATGCGAGTGAGCAGCTCGTTCTCCTCATGCGTCAGCACGCCGCACCGTCCTTCTCTCGCGTCTGTCCCCTTCGCGCAAGCGCGGGGAGCGTATACCCGGTGTTGTGCGCGCTCAATGTGCCCGCACGCGGTGAATCGTTGCGCCGCTCCGCAATCGACCGCTGACCTCTGGGGTGGTCTGATGCCGGGGAAACGGCGGAGCGCGTCCCGCGATCGGGATCAGGTGGGCGCGGCCAGCTCGACCGCGGTGCCGCCGGGCGGTGACGGCAGGCTGAGCTTTGACCAGCCCGTGCCACCCGGGCGGACCACGCGACGGGTGCACCGAAAGGATGAGACCGTGCCTCCCAATTTCATCCCTGGGGTGGTCGACCCTTCACGTACGGGGTCGGTACCGTCGCGGTGACGTGGCGAGACAGGGGCTGAGCGTGATCGTAGCGAGCAACGTGACGCACCGGCGCGGCCGGCCAACGGGCCATGGGGGGGCGTCCACGTGACGACGGCGCCCCCAACGCGCGCGCCCGCAGTGCCTGGCGTAGACACGGAGTGGGCCGTGGAGACGCACGGCCTGGTGAAACGGTTCGGAGACAACGTCGCCGTCAACGGCGTCGAGCTGCTGGTCCCCCGGGGATGCGCGTTCGGCTATCTGGGCCCGAACGGGGCAGGGAAGACCACGCTCATCCGGGTGTTGCTCGGGTTGACGCGTGCCGACGCGGGCACGATGTCCTTGCTGGGGCACCCGGTACCGCGCCACCGTGATCAGGCGTTGGCGCGCGTGGGCGCCATCGTGGACGAACCAAGGTTCCATGGTCACTTGACCGGAACGCAGAACCTGCAGATCCTGGCCGCCGCACGGGAGCGAGCGGCAGCTGAGCGCATCGGGCCGTCGCTCGAGCGGGTGGGTTTGTCGCACCGCGCGGACGACAAGGTGTCGAAGTACTCAATGGGGATGCGCCAGCGTCTCGGCGTCGCGGCTTGCCTGATCGGGGACCCCGACCTGCTGATCCTGGACGAGCCGATGAACGGCCTCGACCCGGCGGGCATGCAGGACATGCGCCAGATGATCGCCTCGCTGGTCGCGGAGGGCCGGACCGTGGTGTTGTCCTCGCACCTGCTCGACGAGGTGGAGCGGACCTGTGACGCGGTGGCCATCGTGGACCGGGGCCGCGTGGTACGCCAGGGCCCGATCTCCGAGTTGCTCGCCGGCTCGTCGTTGACGCTCCAGGTCGGGTGTTCCGATGCTCCCCGAGCCCGTGCCCTCATCGCCGGGACCGCGATCGGGACCGCTGACGGGACGCACGTCACGGTCGAGCCGACGGGGCTGAACGTGATCCTGCCCGCCGGCACGGGGCACGAGGTGATCGCGGAGATCAACCGGGTGCTCGTTGCCAGCGGGATCGCCGTGTACCGGCTCCAGGTGCTCCAGGCTTCCCTGGAGTCTTGGTTCCTCCAGGTCACCAGCCGGCTGGGGGAACCACAGTGAGCGCTGGAGGGGATGCGATGGCGACGGCTGCCGTCCCCGTCGCGCCCGGGCGACAGCGCGGGGCCGCACCAGACCACCGCGGGTCGTGGCTCCCATCGGGCGCGATGGTCACAACGAGGTTCATGGAACTGCGGAAACGCCGCGGCGTCATGGTCACGTTGGTCCTTGTCACTATCGGTATCCCGACCGTCTTCCTCGGTGTCCGGCTGCTCCTGCATGCCGTTTCACCAAAGACCTACGGCCCCGCCGGCGGCTACGAGATCTATACCGCGCTCGTCTCCGGCGTTCTGTACATCTTTGGATTCATCGTGGCGGCGACCCTGGGCGTCACGGCGGGGTCCGCTGACCTGACCGAGGGCATGTTCCGGCACCTGGTGGTCACAGGTCGCTCGCGTTTGGCGCTGTACCTGGCGCGGATCCCCGCTGGGCTCGCCATCATCATGTCGTTGGTCGCTGTGGGTTTCACCATCGTGTGTGCGGTGTGCGTGTTCGCTGCGCCGACAAGGCTTCAGTACAACGGTGTGGCCGTGCCGGCTGGCCTGTCACGCACCGGCCTGGAGAGCTGGGCCGCTGATCATGCCGACGACGTCATCTGCAACTTCAACGTCAAGTTTGGGCCAGGGTCTCCCATCGCCGCGGTGCTCAACAACGTGCCGTGCGGCGACGGCCCCCGTGGCCCGGGGCCCCTTTCGGCCCCACCAGGGGCGCAAGGGGCAGCGCAGCCTTCGGACGCGCAGGTCCGGAACGCGGCCGCAGCGATCGCGAACATGGACTATCCCGACTACGCCCGCCACTTCCTCGCCCCCTCGGTCTCACTCATGGTCGAGAGCGGGCTGTGGCTCGAACTCGAGGCAGCGATCGGGTTCGTCGTTGGGCTGGGCCTCGGCTCGCTGACCGGACAGCGCACCGTCGCGGTGATCCTCATGATCGTGCTCGAGGTCATCCTGACGCCCATCCTGTCTCGGGCCCGGATCCCGCACTTCGCCAACCTGCAGCGTGCGGTGGTCGGGCTCGCAACCGCCCACCTCGCGCCCGGCGGGCTCCCCGTCCTCGGTGGCGGGGGCGGCGGCCCTGGCGGGGGCGTCGGGAACCCGGGGCTGCTGCCGGAGTCCACGACCGTGGCGGTGTGCGTCATCGTCGCCTGGCTCGTCGGCTGGTCGGTCATCGGCGCGTGGCGAATGATGACCCGAGACGCCTGAGCAACCTGGAGCGGCTGACCGCGATGACATGGCCGTCGCCGCCGGCCGAGGAGGGGTGGCGACGATGTCGGTAGAGAACTGACGCCTCCCGCTGGGCCGAGGCGGTCGATCTACGGCGTGGGCGGCTCGGCTACCTGGTGGACCATGACCGCGTTGATCGCATTGTCTGCGCCGACCGGCGCTCCTGCAACGATGACCACCTCATCGCCGGGACGGGCGATGAGGTTCGCCCTGATGGCGGCGTCGATGACCTCGATCATCTGGTCGGTGCTCGTGACCTGCTCAACGTCGACGCTCTCGACGCCCCAGGTCAGCGCCAGCTGCCGCGACACGCCGGCCGCAGGTGTGCAGGCCACCACCGGCGTGCTGGGGCGCCGAGCCGCCAATAGCTGCGCCGCTCGCCCGGATTCGGTGTAGGCAACCAGTGCCCGCGCCGAGACCCGCTGGGCGAGCGCGACGGCCGCCGCTGCCACGGAGTCGGGAATGCCGTCGTCATCGGAGCTGACGGCAGGGTAATTGGGCCCGCCGTCTACCTCGGCGGCCGTGATGATGCGGTCCATCGTGGCGATGGCCTCGACAGGATGGGCGCCCACGCTGGTCTCCGCGGACAGCATGACGGCGTCAGCGCCATCGAAGATGGCGTTCGCGACGTCGGACACCTCTGCCCGTGTCGGCCGGGAGTGGGTGATCATCGACTCGAGCATCTGAGTCGCGACGATGACCGGGCGACCGCGCCCGCGAGCCAGGTTGATCGCGCGCTTCTGGACCAACGGGACCCACTCGAGTGGCGCCTCGACGCCCAAGTCACCTCGTGCGACCATGAGGCCGTCGAACGCCGCCACGATCATCGGCAACGCGCTGAGGACCTCGGGCTTCTCGATCTTGGCAATCACCGGCACCGACCGGCCCGCTGCCGCCATCACCTCACGCACGGCATCGGCATCGTCGGGCCGGCGCACGAACGAGAGGGCAACGAGGTCCACGCCGGCGCTGAGCGCATTCGCGAGTGCGTCCACGTCCTCCGGGCTGAGCGGCGGGGCACTCACGGCAACGCCCGGCAGGTTGAGGCCCTTGTGGTCTGACACCCGCCCACCTTCTACGACCTCTGTCACGACCTCGGCATCACCCGTGGTGATGACGCGCACCTTGATGTTGCCGTCATCGATGAGGAGGAGGTTGCCCGGGCGCACGTCGTGGGCGAGCGCCGCGTAGGTCGTGGAGGCGCGGAGGGTGGACCCCTCGCATGGCTCTGTCGTGATGATGAAACGCTCACCCGCACGAAGATCGGCGGAGCCACCTGCGAACCGGCCGAGCCGGATCTTGGGGCCTGCGACGTCTGCCATGACAGCGACGGGGTGGCCGGCCTCGTCGCCCGCCGCGTGGGCGAGCTCGCACAACCGACGGTGCTCCTCATGGCTCCCGTGAGCGAGGTTGACTCGGGCGATGTCCATCCCGGCCACCACGAGTTCGTGCAGCGTCGTCGCGGTCGCGCTAGCCGGGCCGAGGGTGGCAATGATGTTGGCACGCCGATGGCGGCGGTCCACCCGGAGCCGACCGTTCTGGGAGTCGTTGCCAGCCGCCACACTGGCGCGATCGGTCGCCACAAGCCCGAATCAAGCGCGCGGCGTGGGGAGATCGTGGTGAGGAGGGGCCGTATTGGGCGAGCCAGCTGGGGAAGTCGCACCGCGGAGCACCGCTGCGCCCCGTAATCCGGAGGACGGAAGGGGTGCGGAGGTGCGACGCTCGAGGGATGCGGCGCAGGTTCGTGGAGGTCGATGTGTTCGGGTCGAGGCCGTTCCTCGGCAACCCCGTGGCCGTCGTGGTCGACGGCTCGGGGCTCGACGACGAGGAGATGCAGCGGCTCGCCCGCTGGACGAACCTCTCGGAGACGACGTTCGTCCTTCCTCCGAGCGACGCCGAGGCCGACTACCAGGTCCGGATCTTCACTCCCGGCGGCGAGCTGCCGTTTGCCGGTCACCCCACCCTGGGGACCGCGCACGCCTGGCTTGCCGAGACCGAAGGAGCCAGTCGTCTCGAGAGCGTCGTGCAGCAGTGCCCGGCAGGTCTGGTCCGCGTGCGGCGTGCAGGGGGACGCCTGTCGTTCGCCGCGCCACCTCTCGTGCGCTACGAGCCCGTTGACGACCAGACGGCGGAGCACCTCGCCGCCCTCCTCGGAGTCGGACAACCAGACATCAAGGCAGCGCAGTGGGTCGACAACGGCCCGGGATGGGTGGCAGTCGTGCTGGGCACTGCGGAGGAGGTCCTCCGCGTCAGTCCGCCGCTTGAGGACAACCTCAGCGTCGGCGTCGCCGGCCGCTACCCGTCCCAGTCCGAGGCGGCTTTCGAGGTGCGGGCGTTCTTCTCCCGCGATGGCTCCAGCTTCGAGGACCCGGTGACCGGCAGTCTCAACGCGTCCCTGGCGCATTGGTTCTTCGAGAGCGGCCAGGTTGACGGGCCGTACATCGTGAGCCAGGGCACAGCAATCGGGCGCGAGGGCCGCGTCTACGTCGAGCGTGACGCCGAAGGCACGATCTGGGTCGGTGGGCGCACGGTTACCTGCGTCGAAGGAGTCGTCGAGCTGTAGCGGACGCCCCTCGCACGTTGGCCGCCATCCACTCATCCGAGGGTGTCTCGTCACGCACGAGCACGGCCGCAGGGTTACCGGTAAACGGGCCGTTCGGTAACTGCATCCACCGTTCTCAACCGAACCGCGGCCACCCGTCGAAATTACGCGGTGGACGACTCATTAACAAGGACTCAGGAAGCGATTCTCGCACCCGTTGTCATCGCTGGTTCCTGAAACGCCTTCGTCCGTTTCCCGAGAGGGGCGACGCCACGCCTCTCAAAGGACGCGTGGACGCACGGCAAGCAACGCGCTAGCGTCGACACACGTCCAACCGAAGGAGAGCGCGTGGACACGCCGTACGCATTCGTCGCCCGGATCGAGGCCAAGCCCGACAAAGCAGAGGACGTCGCGCAGCTGCTGGCCGGCGCACTTCCACTTGCCCAAGCCGAGCCCGGCACCGTCAACTGGTATGCCGCACGCACCTCGCCGACGACATTCTGGATCTTCGACACCTTCGGCACCGAAGAGGCGCGCAACGCGCACATCAACGGCGAGATCGCCGCCGCGCTCATGGCCAAGGCCGATGAACTACTTGCCGCCCCGCCGGAGATCCTCGCCGCCGACGTGCTCGCGCGCAAGTAGAGCTTCCCGCGGGATGCCCGAGGAACGCAGGCGTGGGCTTGCCCAGGCGCCGCCCGTGCACTGACACGCGACCGACACGGCACCGAAAGCGCGCGGGTTCTGAGTTGACTCCCGAACAAGGAAGGTAGGGAGTCCTCGAGTTCTGTTGGTCCGGGCCGCCGGCCTGTGACTTTCAGGGGTCAAGGCTGTCTGTGTAGACGGCCGCTTCGCCCCTGTCACTCTTCCCCCGTCGAACGGGCCGCTCTGTACTGCGAGGTTCGAGCGAGACGGACGCGCCCCGCAAGGTTCTGGGCTCCTCTGCCAGCCCCGATGTGAACCGCAAGGGACCCTGAGATCGGGTTGTTGGGGCAGCGTCTCGTGCGGCTGAGTGAGGAGCACCGCCGCGGTGCGGTGGCGTTCCTCGCTGATCTATTGCTGGATGCCGCGCGGGGGTATGCCCGCGTGCTTTCTCGCGGATCGCCCGGCGTTATCGACGGCGCTTCCCGGCGTTCAGTGCGTCCACCACGGGAAGCACGTCGTCGAGCCCGGCGACCGCCAGCATCTTCTGGACAAGGGCGCTCGGTCGGCGTAGCACCACCGTCGCTCCCCAACGCGCAGAGACGTTCGCCGCGCGGACGAGAGCACCCAGGCCGCTCGCGTCGATGAAGCTCACCCCGTCGAGGTCGATGACCAGGTCGTGGCCACTGCGTGCGGCAGTGTCGAGGCACGCCGAGAGCCGGGGGGACGTGGTGATGTCCACCTCGCCGGTCACGGCCACGACCACCGCGGCACCGTTGGCGCCGATCGTGACCTCGAACCCCTGATGGCCCAGCTCCACCGGGACCTACCCGATTGCTCGCTCCGTCCCGCAGCCGCACCTGGTCAACGGCGTACGCCCGGCACCACCATTCTACGGCGCGCTGCTGCGCTATGGCGAAGCGCCGACCTCGCGGGTCGCCGACCACGTGCCCCGGCTGGGCCTTTGGGGGTAGGGTGGTGTTCCCGCACGGGTTTGGCGCCGTCCTTGACACCCCAGGGACCCCTTCTGGCTCATGCCTCTGGCAAGGAGCCACACCCGTGGCCGACTCACCGTTCACCGCCAGCCTGGCGGCGCTGTCACGTTTCTTCGTCGGCGACGCCACGCTGGAAGACACGCTCGAGCGCGTCGCCGGCCTGGCCGTCGAGGCCATCGAGCCCGCCGACATGGCGGGGGTCACCATGGTCGTCGAGGGGGCGCGGCGCACCCCTGTCTTCACCCACGCCTCGGCTCCCGAGATCGACGAGGCCCAGTACGCCACCGGCAAGGGACCTTGTGTGCAGGCGCTGGAGTCGGGGCAGGTGACCGAGATCGCCTCCACCCGTGAGCCTGGGCGCTTCGAGGAGTTCCGGGCCGCAGCTGCCGCGCACGGGGTCTTGAGCACCTTGTCGTTCCCGCTCCTCGTCGACCAGCGCGCCGTGGGCGCCCTCAACCTGTACTCCCGGCGGGAACGGGCCTTCCGTGACGCGGAGCGCAGTGACGGGGCAATGTTCGCGGCGCACGCGGCCATCGTGCTGGCCAACGCCCACGCCTACTGGGACGCCCGGGAGCTGAGCGCCGGGCTGGGCGAGGCGATGAAGAACCGGGCGGTCATCGAGCAGGCCAAAGGGATGCTGATGGCCGCCGAGGGGCTCGACGAGGACGAGGCATTCGCCGTGCTCGTACGCGCCTCCCAGCGCCAGAACGTCAAGCTCAGCGTTGTCGCCAGCAGGCTCATGGAGGGTGCCGTCGTCCGCCGACGCGCCCAGCGGCAGAAGGCGCCGCCCAGGCAATGAGTGAGGAGAGCGCGACAGAGATCGCCGCGGGGTTGCGGCTCGCCGGCTGGTCGCCCGCTGAACTGTGGTGGGCGGCCCTCGGGATCGGGGGTGCCTTCACGGTGCTCAACGTCGAGCTCATCATCCTCGGGACCGTTGCGGCGACAGCGAACGAGCACGACATCCTTGCCGCCGCCCTCAACGACCATTTCACCGCGCACGGCCAGGACCATCCTGTGCGGTACTGGGACGACCTGCCCTCGCGCTGACCGACGTGACGAGGGCAGGGGGGTTCGCCTTCGACGGCAGCACATGCATGCGATGACGCGGAGGGGTAGGCCATCGCCGCCGCAAGGCCCTCGTTCATTGGAGTCGTCGGTCGCGCCGTGACCACACAGGGGTCACCGGTGCTCGCCTGTGCGTCGAGTGCGATGCACAAGTGCCTGCCTTGGCGCGTCAAACCGAGCGCGCAGGCCGGTGGCTGTCGCCGGCGGACGCGACGGCGTTGTCGTCGAGGTCCGGTTCACCATCCGCGACAGCGAGTTCAGCGCTTGGAGGGAGTACTTCGATAGCAACAACCTTCAGCAGCTCAACAGCGACAGCTGAACGCTGACCCGTGCCAGAGCGGAACCGGACCCCCGGACGCTCGCCGGGCTCTTCGCATCATCCGTGGGGAGTCTCCTCGAGTCCCCGACCCTGGCGATGTCTCCCCGCACTCCCGCGCACGCTGCATTGCTGATCGCCATGGAGCCGTAGCGCACCGTCGAGGATGTCGAGATACGCCGACCGACCGTCTCAATGCCACTGACGCGCGGGTCGGCATCGCGCTCGGCGAGTTGCTTGAGCCGCTCGGTCCCACGCAGGTCGCCGAGGATCCCGAGCTTCGTGGCTGAGATGCCTCGACTGGCTGAATCGTCGCTATCGATCTGTGCAAGCAGAGTCTCGTATGCGCCCACCTGGCCGTGCATGGCGCCAAGGGGCATCAAGGTTTGCACGTCCATGAGAACCGCCACGCGCGAGGGGTTCCTTTGCCCCGTCGCTGCTCCTCGTAGATGCCTTGTGCGGCTCAGGTCGTCGGTCGGGTGGTCACCGCTTGGCGGTCGCGGAGGCCTGTCGGAGCGTGAACGGCGATTCCAGCCGCTTGATGCATTTTTGCACATTGCACGCAGAGGTCGGCACTGGGCAGAGCGATCAACCGTTCACGGCCGATCGGGCGTGCGCACATCACGCACACGCCGTACGAGCCGTCGCCGAGGCGCGCCAATGCGGCCTCGATGGCGTCGGCCTCGGCCGCGGCCCGCGTGAGCAGGCCTGCGGCCAGCGCGTGGTCGAAGGCCGCCGTCGCCCCGTCCGGGTCGTGCTCATCGTCGCGACCGGCGAGATCGACGTCCGCCGCGGCGGCGGCCAGCTCCGCTTCGCGCCGGTGGATCAGCGCCTTCGCCTGCGCGAGGCTCGCTTCCAGGTGGCGGACCGTGGCTTCCGGATCACTGTGGGCCGCGTCGTCGATCACGTCCCCACGCTAGGGCCCGGTTGCGGTGGAACATGACGACGGGACAAGTCGATGAAGGGTTGGTTCGATCGGTCGGAGGAAGGCGGAGCGTCAGCGCGACGGGATGAGGCGAAAGTGCCCCCGGCCCCGGAACCCATACATGAGGAAGTCGGAGTCCAGCGTGAAGATCATCCGCTCACCAAGCTCCTCGGCGAGAGCCACGAGAGTCGCATCGGCGAGGTCCATGGGGCGGTCCGCGTACTGGCGCATCAGCCGAGCACTGCGGCCGCGCGCCGACTCGGAGAGGTCGGCGAGTGCTAGGCGGTCTTTCTCGAGTCCGCACGCTCACGACGCGACGCGGCAGAGAGCGCGATCGGCACGTGATGAGCCCCCACGAACGGGCGTGAAGGGGCTGGAACAGCAAGAAACCCGCGCCTCGCGGGGCCTTGGGGGGGTTTCGAGATCTACGGGGCTGTTCTTTCGAGAACATCCGTTGATGCGGTGGCGGGCAGCCAGCCCGCGTCCGCGCCAGCGACCGCACGGCGGGGCCCGATTACCAGCAAGCCTCGGGCCACCTGAATGACTGTCACACCGCCTGGTTACCCTACGCGCTATGCCACAACGGCAATGCAGCCAGTGCGAACGGCACTTCCAGCCGTCCAGTCGCCATCGGCGTTGCCCCGCGTGCCGAGCCAGGGACGTCTGCGCGTGCGGCAACCAGAAGCAGGTCAAGTCGGTGACCTGTGCCTCCTGCCGTACCGACGTCGGCGAGGCCAATGGCAACTGGAAGGGAGGCCGCACAAGGCACAAGGCCGGCTACGTCATGGTGCGAGCCCCCGATCACCCACGCGCCTGCCTCGGGTACGTGTTCGAGCACATCCTCGTGGCCGAAGAGCTGATTGGCAGGTTCCTCATGGAAGGGGAGTCCGTCCACCACATCAACGGCGTTCGCGACGACAACCGCCCAGAGAACCTCGAACTGTGGACACGCCCCCAGCCTTCGGGGATCCGTGTCAGCGATGCCATCAGTTGGGCGCGTCAGATCTACGACCGCTACGTAGGGCCTGGCGCACCTCCAACGGTGCTCACGGTCTCCCCTGAGCACCCTTGGGATGACCACGAAATCACTTGAACTGCCCGAACACACGTTCGACTATACTGACGCCACAGGTTCCGGTCAACGGTCTCCACACAAGGAGCCACGTACGGACGGAGGGCTTTGCATGGGAGCAACCGTTGTCGCCACGACGATGCGCTCCGCAATCCCGATCGTCGGCCATCATGGACACGTGATGGGATCGCAATGAGCGTCGCGACGCTTCACCGAGAGGTCTACGCGCTACCGCAGGCCGCCCGCCTCCTGCAGGTTCCGCCGGCGACGCTCCAGTGGTGGCTCGAGGGCGGCGTACGCAACACGCACGAGTACCTTCCGGTGCTTCGCCCAGAGCCAACGGGCTCGAAGATGGTGACCTGGGGCGAGTTCGTCGAGGCGGGCTACCTCCGCGAGTACCGGCGGACGCACCGTGTGCCACTGCCTCACCTGCGGCGCTTCATCGAGCTACTCCGCGAGCGTCAAGGCGTGCCGTATCCGCTCGCCCACTACCGCCCGTTCGTGGGCGAGGGACGCAAGCTGGTATTGGAGCTTCAGCAGGAGGTGGGTCTTCCTGCCGACCTCTGGCTTGTCGTGCCCGTGACCGATCAGATCGTCCTGCTGCCCTCGACCGAGACCTTCCTGTCGAAGGTCGTGTTCTCCGACGACGACGAGGCGTGGGCCGAACGGATCCACCCGAACGGCAAGGCATCGCCGGTGGTTCTCGACCCGGAGTACTCCTTCGGCGAGCCGACCGTACGAGGCATCCGCACCGAACCGCTTGCTGAGCTGGTCGAGGCGGGCGAGCCGATGGACGCGGTGGCGTCCCAGTTCGGGATCGGCTTGGCTGACCTCAAGGCGGCGCTGAGCTACGAGTTCTCACCGGCGGCGGCGTAACGCCGTTGAGCGTCCGCTTCTACGTCGATGCGGACACGCTCGGATTAGCCCACATCCTGTGCCAGATCCGTTCGGATGTGACCTATCCGGGCGACCCCGGGGATCCCGCTGCGCGCCCGCCGCGGGCTCCGTGTCCGATCATGCACCCGGAGACACCCGATCCCGTCTGGATCCCGGTGGTGGCACGCGCCGGCTGGCTGATCCTCACCCGCGACCAACACATCCGCACCCGGCCAGCGGAGATCAAGGCTGTCGTCGACAACGGTGCACGGCTCGTCGCGATTGTCGCCAGCTCTCCGAACGAGCGCCTGAACAACTTCGGGATCCTCGAGATCGTGATGATCAACTGGCGGCGCATCGAAGGGATCGAGAGCCTCCCCGGACCGTACGTCTACACCGCGTCCAGGTCGGGGCTCACCAAGGTCGCGTAGCCCGAGGGCGCCGCGGGGGTGAGAGGATTCGAGGGTGGATCGACCGAGGGGGACGGTGACGTTCCTGTTCACGGACATCGAGGGGTCGACCCGCCGCTGGGAGGCCGATCCTGACGAGATGCGGGAGGCGCTAGCCCTACACGACGAGGTGTTGCGTTCGGCGATCGAGGCGTTCGGCGGCTGGATCTTCAAGCACACCGGTGATGGCGTCTGCGCGGCGTTTTCCTCGCCTCGGGCGGCGGTGGAGGCGGCGGTCGACGCCCAGCGCGGTCTGGGGTTGGGTGTGCGAATGGGGATCGCCACGGGCGAGGCTGAGCCCCGCGGCGAGGACTACTTCGGCCCGGTGTTGAATCGCACCGCTCGGGTCATGGCGGCCGGTCACGGCGGCCAGATACTGCTCGCTGGTGAGACGGCGGGGTTGGTTCGTGGGGTCGAGCTGATCGATCTGGGAGGCCGCCAGCTTCGGGATTTGGCAGAGCCGGTCCACGTGTTCCAGGTGTGTGCCGACGGCCTGCGAGCGGAGTTTCCGCCACTGCGGACGGTTGATGGCACGCCGGGAAACCTGCGAGGCCAGGCAACGAGCTTCGTCGGTCGCGACGCGGAGTTGGTCGCCGTTACAGAGCTCGTGCGGGCGGGGCGGCTCGTGACCCTAACGGGCGTGGGCGGGGTCGGAAAGACGCGCCTGGCCTTGCAAGCGGCCACCCACCTGGTCGGGGACTTCCCGGAGGGAGTGTGGGTGATCGAGCTGGCCCCGATCGGGGATCCCACAGCGGTTCCCGACGCGGCGGCGACGGTCTTGGGGATCACGCAGCAGGCCGGGATGAGCGTGGCGGACAGCGTCGCCGCCGCGTTGGAGGGTCGGCTGCGGCTGTTGGTATTCGACAACTGCGAGCACGTGGTCGACGCGGTGGCCGACCTGATCGACACGATCTTGGCCCGCTCGGCCACCGTCAAGGTCCTCGCAACGAGTCGCGAGGGAATGGGGGCAGCCGACGAGCATCTGTGGCCCGTGCCGCCGCTGAGTGTCCGGGAGGGCGTCGACTCGGCCGCGGTATCGCTGTTCATTGAGCGCGCCCAGGCGGTTGTGCCCCAGTTCGCAGCGCTGACCGGCACCGCTGATGCGGAAGCGGTCTTGGAGATCTGCCGACGGCTCGATGGCATCCCGTTGGCGATCGAGCTGGCCGCGTCGCGGATGGTGTCGATGAGCCCGGCCGAGGTTCGCGATCGCCTCGATGACCGTTTCCGGTTGCTTGCCGGATCGCGGCGAGGGTTGGAGCGCCACCAGACGTTGCGTCAGGCGGTGCAGTGGTCCTACGACCTGCTCAGTGGCGAGGAGCGTGCCTTGTTGGGTCGATGCTCGGTCTTCTCCGGTGGATTCGATCTTGCGGCGGCCACGGCGGTCGGCGGCGACGCAGGCGTTGATGAGTACGTCGTGTTGGATCTGCTCGACGCCCTGGTACGCAAGTCGCTGCTCACAGTTGAGCGGCCGTTCGGCCGGACCCGCTACACGATGCTCGAGACGATCCGCCAGTTTGCCGAGGAGCAGCTCAGTCGGTCGGGGGACAGCGACGCTGCCCGGGGGGCTCACGCCCGCTACTTTGCCGACTGCCAGGACCAGCTGCTCGCGTTGTGGAACGGCCCTCGCCAGCGGGAGGCGAACGAATGGGTCGAGATTGAGCTCGCGAACCTTCGAAGCGCTTGCCGCTGGGCGGCGAGTCAAGGCGATCTTGACGCGGCGGCGTCCATCGCGATATCTGCATCGTTCGTTGGGTTCTGGGCTCAACGGTACGAGCCTCTGGGCTGGGCTGAGGATCTGATCGAGCCGGCTCGTGCCTGTGACCACCGTCAGCTTGCGGTGCTGTACGCGGCGGCGTCGTCCTGCGGCACCGTCGGCCGCATCGAGGAGGGGGTCGTCTATTCCGAGGCCGCGCAGGCACTCCTCGACGATCCCCGCTATGAAGCCGGGCCGTTCCGCATGGTGACCATGGTCGCCGGGGCGTACGCGCAGGTAGGTCGACCCGATCGGTTCGTCGAGCTCAGCGAGATGAGTCTGCGTACCGGCGACGACCCGGTTGGTCTGATTCGAGCCTCGCTGGTCTTCGCATTGTCCCTCGCTGGTCGCCAGGAAGAGGCGGCCGCCCTCTCCGACAATGTAGTTAGGACTGCCGAGGTCGGTGGCAACCCGTACTTGATGGGCAACGCGCTCCTGGGCTACGCCTTCGCACGCCGAGACACGGATCCGGCCGCCGCGATGACCGCGCTCCGTCGGGCCGTGGTCATAGCGAGCGAGAACGGCAATCGCAACACCGAGACACACAGCCGTCTTGAGCTGGCGCGCCTCGAGGCGGCGCACAGTGACCGCCACGCGGCCCTCCCACATCTCGCGGCCGCGATCTCCGCGTATCACGACTCCGGCGAGACAACCTCGTTGCGAAGCCCACTCGCGGTCCTCGCCGGCCTCCTTGACACGCTCGGCCACCACCACGAAGCGGCGACGATCGTTGGCTTCGCCCTCAGCCCTCTCACCGAGATGGCCTACCCCGAGATTGCCGCGACCCGCGAGCACGTGCGTGAAGTGCTCGGTAACGATGTGTTCGACGCGCAGGCTCGGAAAGGCTCCGAAATGGACACCTCATCGATGGCTAGATACGCGCTCGAACAGATCAGCCAGATCGAGCACGACATCTGACGCCAACGATGAGGTGACCCTCGTCCGCGAGGGACGGCGGAGAGACGCGCGTCTTGGTAACGCCGCGTCGATCCACAAGGTATCAACGATCGGCCGGCAGGGACCGGATCGACTCCGAGCAGTCGACCAAAGCGGCGTTATGGGCGCCCCGACCAGCATCACTCTGAACCGTCGTCATCGCCTCGATCTCAAGGCAAGGGCGGTCACCTGGGCTAGGGCACAACACTGGATCCCGCCTGCGGGTGCCTGACTCCTGACAGGGAGGGCACGAGCGTCGTCCTCTGGCCCGAAAACGGCGGTCCGCCTCCGACGCCGGCGCGAAAGAGGCAGGTTTGACGGCCGCCGCCTCGTCCTGTCGGAAGGGGCGTTATGGGCGGCGCCTGCGCTTCAACGAAGCGCAGAGCTCAAGGCGGCGTGGGTCCTACTACCGGTGGAGATGGAGGAAGCGAGACCAACGACCTGGCGATCCGCACGAGTTCGTCGACTGAGAGCGCTGTCGTCTCAAGGTGGATGTACGTACCGTCACGTACGAGGCGCACCTTTACCCGCAGGTAGCCCATCGAGCTGTCCTCGAGGATCGACAAGTCACCGATCTGTCGCCAGGCGTCGTCGATGAGGGTTGTGAGCTCCGTCGCCGACTCGTTGACCCAGAGGTTGCCGTGGCCGCCGCCTGGTTGGGCGACGAAGTACGTGAGCCGGACGTGCTGGTGTGTCCCGCGCCGTCGGTTGGCGTCGGCGACGTGCACAAACCCGAGGATGCCCGGTGCCGGAGCTGGGACGAAGACGGTAAAGGGAACTTCGGCGCCGACCTGCCCGAGAGGCACCGTGCGGTCGTGGTGTGGCACTTCGAACTCCTCGCCCTCGGGGGCCTGCGGGGTGAAGACGTCACCGTGTAATGGCACGTCAAGTTCGAGCCCGGTGACCTCGATGCGTCGGAAGGGCTGCCCACCCATGAGCGCCTCCGTCCTCAGGAGGAAGCCCCGTTCGACGTCTACGGTGAGCTCGTAGGCATCAGCACCGGACCCCAAGGAGTGGAGCTCACGGTCACGGTGCCGGTCGAGGGGGCGAGGCTCACCGCGGACGTTGTACGCGGGGCGCCCAAGCTGCTCGCTGCGGCCGGTCACCGTCAGCTGGAGCATGGGGAGCAGGCGGGCTGGACGGAACAGGACCTCGCCGGGCCCTTTGCCGGGGGAGGAGTTGGCTGCCCCGTTGTTGGTGAGCGCGCCCATCGACGCTGAGTGGCTCCACCAGGTCGGGCCCTGGAAGATCACCGTGGCGATGTCGTCGCCGACGGCGTACTCGGCTCGCAGCCGGTCCGGCGGCTCCTCCCACAGTCGCCACTGTTCCAGTCGGGTCTCGGGCTCCTCGCGCCCGTCGGCCCGCCACACGGTCGCCACCTCTGCCCCTGGCGGGATCGACCGCGTGAACGCCTCGTGGAGCAGGGCGCTGTGGCGCCACTCGGTCCCCTCGGCATGCAGCGTCCGGTACCGGGGCTCGGGGCGGTGCAGCAGCGCGAGCACGTCGCCGAGCTCGCTCACGGCACCGGCTCCATCGAGGCGCCCACCTGCACGGCAGCTTGCTGGTTCAGGTCGGTCTGGAGGAACGCGGTCGTACCTGACCGCCTGACGAGGACCTCGGTCATGAAGCCCGGGCCGTCGCGCACCCAGACACCTTCGGATCCTGAGGGCTGCCAGGGAGGCGCTGGATCGTCCTCGTAAGGGGCGTGCGGATGTTGGCGGACCTGCACGATGGCCCTCGGGCCAGGCGCCACCTCGTAGCGGACGCTCAGCGAGGGTGGGCGACCGGCAGGCGCCAGCACGTAGCTCCCCGCCACCGCTCCTTCGGGCAACGCCGCCGGCACAAGGACCCGGAACCCAGCTGACCGGGCCGCCTCGGCCAGCGTGGCAACGACGCGCGGCTCGGGCGGTTCGATGCGCACGGCACCGCTGCCGTCGCCTGTTGGCACCTCGAACAGGGAGGACGGAACGGCTTCGTCGACGTGCAGTTCGGTGAGCTCGTCACCACCGACTGAGACCACGATGCCGGTGGCTAGGTCGATGACCGCGTCGAAGTCCTCACCGTAGGCCGCGTACCACTCGTCAGCCCCATTGTCATCGGCGTCGTTATCGTCTTTGCGCCTATTGACGTGGACGGCGACCGCGGGCCGGTTGGCGTGCGTGCTCGTCCCCAGGACGCTGATCACCGCCGCGAGCAACGGGCGAGGGTCGAGGAGGCGCTCGAGCGGCCATTCGGCCACGAACGACGGCGCTTCACCGTCACTGGTCCACCCGTCCTCCGCGGCGGAGTACTCCCACCACCGCCCCCCCACCTGGACCTTGAACTCGAGCGGGTCGACGCGCTCGACTCGCTGACGGTCCGGGCGCTCCACCCACAGCCGCCACAGCTCACCATCCGAGCGGCCGACAGCACGCAGCGTCCGGTACAACTCGTCGGTCCGGTGGATGGCTTCGAGCACGTCGGCGAGCGTCGCCACAAGGCAATCGTTCCACGCACACCCGTCCGATCGCGGAGCGATAATCGTTCCATGGACGAGGAGGCGGAGCTGCGCCGGCGCCGTGAGCGGTGGGCGCACGAGCCGCTACCTGTCTTCCGGGTCGTGGACTGGGCTGGGCCGTGGTCGATGGCCAGCGGAGGGGCAGCGTTGGCGATGAGCAGCGATGGCGCAGTCGTGCGCCGAACGGAGATGTCCCGGTCGGTGGGCCATCGCGACCCGGCTGACAGGTCGCGGTCCATCACCGTGACATCGCACCGACCCGAGAACCCGGCGGAGCTTCGCGACTGGGCGCCGACGAACATGTTGATCGCGGCGGCGCGCTCGGGGCTCCCAGCCGACGCAACCCCGGCCCAGCACAACCGACGGTTCAACCGGCTGCGCCGAGATGCCGCCACCGGGAAGATCCCGTGGACGCAGGCGACGCTCCGCGTCGACGCGGTGCCCGTCGAGTTCGACGTGATGACGGCCGGCGAGTTCTGGTCCGGCGTGGCGTTCCTCCCCGACGTTTACGTCACGATCGATAGCCGCAGGGTCCCGGTTGGCGAGGTGGCGCTCACCCGGGTCACGGACCCGCCGCCCCTCGAGTTCGGGCCACTCGAGATGTTCCGGCCGCCGCACCCCCGGGAGAAGCGCTTCCCGCGCACCAGGCCTGTGGGTGACGTCCCCGACGACAAGCGCGTCGATCTCACGTACACCGACGGTCACCTCACGGGAACGGCGAGAGGCGCCCAGGTGGAACTCACGCTCAGCGTGCCAGCAAGTCGCGCAACCGCCAGCGGCACCTTCGGTGGCACTTCGCTTAAGGCGCGCTGGGCAATCGCTCCTAACGCCGAGACGCACCCCGACGTGCCGGCATCACTCGAGGGAACGTTCGGCCAGGTCACGGCGACCCTTGCCGGTACCTTCCATCTCGATCCGGGCTTCCGCTTCGACCACGGCGCCGTGACCGGCGACTTCGGCGGCGATGCAGTCAGCGCCAACATCGAGGCCGCCGACGGTGGCTTCGGTGGCTCACGGACGGTCGCCGCCGAAGGCTCGTTCGCCGGCGCCGAGTTCGCCCTCTTCGGCACGGTCTCGGGCGACCTCACCAAGGCAAAGGTGCGCGGCACCATCAGCGGGAACACGATCGCTCTCGATGCCACGAACCGCCACGGGCAAGCCCGTGTCTGGGGCCGGTACGAGGGGCCAGACGCGCTCCTCGCCGTGATCGTCGGTGCCCTGCTGTTCTTCCTCTAGCCCCAAGTACGCGTACGACAAAGGCGTGTTGAGCCTGGCCGCGACGAACGATCGCCGGTACCCTCATGGCCGAACGGCCGCAGGAGTCGCGGCCCGTCGATGGCCTCTGCACGCCGCCAAGTGCACCACCATGATCGACAGGAGCACATCCCAGCCAGCTAGGTGACCGGGCCTCGCAAGACCCGGAACCAACTCCGGGCGGAGCGCCGGCCACGGGCCCATTCCTGCTGGGGGCACCTCATCGCCGCCCCGCTCTGGGTCGCCTACCGTGCCAATCTCGGCACGCTTTTGCGGACCTGCGACGCCGTCGGCGCCTGCATCGCCGTACCGCACACGCCGCACTACCGAGAGGCCCTTCGCACGGGCAACACATTGACCGCGCGGCCGTGCATCCACTGGGTCCACAAGCCCCGCAATTGGCTCGCCAACGAACGGGACCGAGGTGCCACGGTCCTGGGCGTCGAGCTGGCCGAGGACGCCGTGCGCCTCGGGGACCTGCGGCCCGCTACGGGTCGGACGATCATCGCCCTCGGGCACGAGCACCACGGCATCCCCGACGACGTCTGGAACCTCCTCGACCAGGTCGTCGAGATCCCGATGGTCGGCGCTGGCGCCAGCCTCAACGTGGCCGTCGCCGGGAGCCTTGTCCTCTACCGCCTCGCCGGCCTGAGCTGAGGCCGCGGGCACGTGCACAAATCGCTGCGTGCCCCGGGGCGGCCCACGTACCCTCGCTGCCTGCCCGAGGGAGGTGGTCGAGATGGGACGCGACGCAGCCCACGACGACGAGTGGTTTCGAAGTGATGAGCAAGCGGCGTAGGGGGTACCCCTAGCGAGGCCCGCGTTAAGCGCGGCGATCGCGGCGCGCGCGGCAAGGAGTTCATTCGAGAAGCTCGGCCGCAACGACCCGTGCCCCTGCGGGAGCGGGCGGCGCTTTCAAGCGTTGCTGCATCGGTACAGGTAGGTGGGACGGGTGCGAGCGGGGTTACTACCGCCGAGACTGAGCGGTACACCCACGGCGCCGTCCATGGCGAACAACTCCGGCTTCGCCGGCTGCCGCCCCGTCGGCGCCCCTCCATGGGCGCCGACGAGTTGGCTCCCAAAGGAGAGCGAAGCGATTCTCACCGGCGTTGGCGGTGCCGAGGTGCCGGCGGCCACGGATGGGCGCCGGTACCTCGGCTACTGGCAGCGAAGCTGCCAGTGCCTTCCGCCACGGACGGCGGTTCGGGCGGTCCTTGCAGGTCGTTATCCCTTGCGGCGTCGACGAGCGCTCGTGGGCGAGGCGCTTGGTGATTTGGCTGCCTCGGACTGAGCCGTGTTCTTGGGCCGCCCCCGTTGCACGGCCGGCCGGTGCGTCGCCCATCGCTCGACCTCCGGCCGAAGCCAGAGCAGGGGGCGATTGGGACCGAGATTGACCACGGGCCGAGGCATGTCCGGGTACCGGCGCTGGTAGAGGCTGACGCTGTTCGGCTGGGCGAGCCCAAGGATGTTGGCGACCTCGTTCGCGTCAATGAGGTCCTCGGTATTCACAAGCGGACTCACCAAGAAATGAGTCTACAGGTCTTGACGGCAGTCTGAGGGACCGGTTAGTATAGAGGTGTAGACACAGGTGGCCCGGGCGGTGTTGGTAGCACCCCCGGGCCTGGCCAAGACCTGCATGGAGGTCTCGACATGGGCAAGCGTACGGAGGCGCGGCGACAGTCGCGCTCCGCTGAGGTGTGGCTCGCCTCGTACTCCCCGCTCACGATCGACCGAGAGCGGTGGCTCGGAGTCCGACCGTTCGTCACCGAGTGCGCCGGGCGGCTCGAGCTTGACGGCGGGCCGGCCGCGCACCGGGTCGTGCTGGCGATCGGCCGGTTGTCGGCGTGGGCGGTTGGGGAGGGGCTGCCCCTCGACGCGGAGGCCGTGTTCGACCCCGACACCGTCGAGCGGTTCATCGCCGTCGGCATCCCGGAGGCGCCGCAGCGTTCACGCGCCACCTACCGCGCCGTGCTGCGTCGTGCCGGGCCGCTGCTGACCAAGCGCGCGCCGTGGGAAGCGAAGCCGCCGGGAGTCGCGCGCCGGCAGGTGGCGGTGCCGTACACGGCCGACGAACTCGATGCCCTGAAGGGCGACGCGCTGGTGCAGCCGACTCTTGGTCGGGAACGGGCGGCGCGGGCGCTGCTCGCGCTCGGGGCCGGTGCTGGCCTCGACGGCCGCTGGTCGACGCGCGTGGCGCGTGAGCACGTCGAGGTCGTGGACGGCGCCGTGCTCGTGGAGGTCGGTGAGCCCGCGGCGAGGGTGGTGCCGGTGCTCTTCGAGTGGGAGCGCGAGGTCCTCGACCTGGCGGCGACCGCATGCGGCGAGTTCCTCGTCGGCGGGAGGTCCACATCGCGCAACCGGGCGGGCAACCTCGCCGCGTCGATCGTGGTCGCCCACGGGCACCCGAGGCTGTCTGCGGCACGGCTGCGGTCGACGTGGCTCGTGGCGCACCTGGCGATGGGCACCCGTCTGCCGGAGCTGGCACGGGCTGCGGGGCTGCAGGGCGCGACCGTGCTGTCCGACCTGCTGGGCCACGTGCCTGCGCTCAGCGAGGCCGAGGCCGTAATGATGTTGCGGGGGCGGTCATGAAGCGGCGCCGCGCCCCGCTCGACGCGTCGGGCGGCCGGCCGACGACCACGCACGAGCTGCAGCTGGCGTGCGGGATCGTCGACCGTTCCGGTGTCGTGCCGGTGCTGGAGCCGTACTTCACGGCCGAGGTCGGCCGGCACCGGCTGATCAGCCTGCGCGGCCTGCTCGTCGCCTGTCAGCTCAACGCCCTGGCCCGCCACCACAAGGCCCACCTCATCGAGGTCGCCCGGGTGGTCAACGCGATGACCGACGAGCAGCGAGACCGCCTCGGGATCGCCCGCCACGACCCGGCCCAGACCTACGACCGTGTCGACCGCACGTTCACCAAGCTCACCGCGGTGCTCGACGCCGGGCAAGACGGCGTGGACGCCAAGTGGTTCGCCAACCGCATGGCCCAGGCCGCAGTGCCCGAGGAGTTCCGCCAGTCCCGTTCGATCGCCGTGGACGGCACCGACGTCGAGACGTGGGGTGCACTCCACGGCGACGCCGTGACCGTCGAGCTCGACGGTGAAGCCACCGAGACCCAGTTGATGGACACCGACGCCGTGCCGAAGCCGAAGAAGCCCGCCCGCAAGGCCAAGGTGTTCGGTACGGGCGCGGACGGCCGCAACATCTACACCGCGGACGCCGACGCGCGGGCAGGGCACCGCTCGGCCACCAATAGCCGCGCTGCCGGGCCGTACGTTGGCTACGAGCTCCACCTCGCCGTGCAGGCACGCGATGTGAAGTGGACCAACTACATCGACAAGGTGACCATGTCCGACGAGGTGCCGGGCGTGATCACCTGCTTCGCCCTGACGCCCGCAGGCACCCACCGGGGCCGAGCGATCGTCGACGATCTCGTGGCCGCCAAGCACAGCGGCGCGCCGATCGACGACGTGGTGTGGGACCCCGGCTATTCGCTGTGCTCGCCCGGCACCACCCACCACAAGCTCGCCCAGGCGGGCATCCACCAGACCATGCAGCTCGTGACCCACCAGCGCGGCGCCCGGCCGTTCTCCGGTGACGCGCTCCTGCTCGACGGCCAGCTCTACTCGAGCCTGCTACCGGACGAGCTGCGCGACCTGCCGATGTGGCCGCGCGGCGCGTCGGAGGCCGAGAAGCTCGCGCACGAGGCGAAGTTCAACCTGCGGGCGCGGTGGCGGATGGTGCGCCACGCCGGCCCCGACGCCGACGGCGCCACCCGGTGGCGCTGCCCGTTCTGCGCCGGGATGCTGCGCAGCCGCAGCTTCGCGAAGACCATGCGCCGCCCGAAGACCGTCCCGCTCGTCCCGGTTGACGAGGGCCGCGACAGATGCTGCGGCGGCATCCTCACCGCCATGCCGGCCGAGCTGCCGTGGTGGCAGCGCATCCCCTTCGGCACCACCGCCTGGCGCCTGTCGATGGGCCGCCGCCAGGTGGTCGAGTCGGCCAACGCGGCGTTGAAGGGGAGGTTCGCTGATCTGGCCCGCGGGTTCTTCCGCGTGTTCGGCCAGACCAAGATGACGGTGCTGCTCGGCTTCACGATCGCCGGCTACAACCTCGACCGCATCCGCAGCTTCCGCGCCAAGCAGCGCGCGGCTGAGGCCGACAAGCCCAAGCAGCCCAAGCGGCGGCGGGGCACCTGGACTGAGGTCATCGAGCCCAAGCCGACGGTGGAGGGGACCGAGCGCCCGCCCGACTGACGACAACAGTCCTGGCGCAGGGCGGCTCCGCAGGCCGGGGCCGCTTCAGCGCGTCCCAGCACGCATGAATGAGCGCAAACGACGAACCGCCGGCCCGGAGGCCGGCGGTTCTGCGTTCCACGAGGTGGCGTGGGGGCCATTGAGAGGCCCCCGCCACCCCCAAGGAGGGATTTCGTGATCACTAGGGATGATCTATTGAGAACATCCCCCCTTGGAGGTGGCGGGACTCGAACCCGCGTCCTTCCGTCCCTTGATGGAGCTTCTCCGAGCGCAGCCGGTGAGGCGTCTCGGGCCCTCCTCCTCCACCGGCAGAAGGTGGAGGGCCCCAGTCAGCGTTTGGTGTCCCCTCGGGCCCGCCGACCGAACCCGTCAGGTAAGCCCCGCTTGATGACGCTCCCGACCGGCCCGCGGGGCTGGGGCCGGAGGAACGTCGCTACGTGTTAGGCAGCGAGTGCGAGCTGAGGCTCGGCATTTGTTTTTTGTTCCGGCTCTTTAACGTGGCTCCGGAGACCACGGCTCGCTTCCTCCACCTCAGTGACCGAAGTCGAAGCCAGTCACCCCCGTGGGTTGACGACCACTCTACTCCCGTCCCCGGGCGCTCAGGGCCCGTTCCGCTTCCCGGCGGGCGTCGCGCTCGGCCAGGGCATGGCGCTTGTCGTAGGTCTTGCGCCCCCGGGCCAGGGCCAGCGACACCTTCGCCTTCCCGTCCCGGAAGTACACCGAGAGCGGCACCAGCGTGAGCCCCTCTCGGGCCACCCGGTCCCCGAGCTCCACGATCTCGCGCTTGTGGAGGAGGAGCCGGCGCCGCCGCTCGGGGTCGTGGGCGCCGAACCCGGTGGCGAACACCCACGGCGGGACGTGCATGGCCATCAGCCACATCTCGCCGCCTTCGGCGCGGGCGTAGGCGTCCCGGAGCTGCGCCTTCCCCTCGCGCAGGCTCTTGACCTCGGACCCCACGAGCTCGATCCCCGCCTCGACCGTCTCGAGGATCTCGTAGTCGTGGCGCGCCCGGCGGTTCTGGGCGACGATCTTGCGTCCGTCGTCTGCGACCTGACGTGCCGCCCGGCGGGTGGGGCCTTTCACCATGGGCCGACAACGGTACCGGTTAGGTTCTGCGCGCCATGCTGCAGATCAGCGCCGACGCCCACGCGGAAATGGTGGCCCACTGCTGGGCCGGGCTGCCGCTCGAGGCGTGCGGGCTGCTGGCGGGGACCGGCGACCACGCCACCCGGTGTTACCCGACGGCCAACGTCGCCGAGTCGGCGGTCGTCTACACCGTCGACCCCAAGGGGTTCCTCCGGGCTGACCGCGACGCCGAGTCGCAGGGCTTGGCCATCCTCGGCGTCTTCCACTCCCACACCCACACGGCGGCGTACCCGTCGCCGACCGACGTGGCCCAGGCGCCCGACCCCGGATGGCACTACGTCCTGGTCAGCCTGGCCGAGGGCGCCCCCGTCGTCCGTTCGTACCGGATCATCGACGGGAACATCGACGAGGAGCCGGTCGTTCTCGTCCAGTAGATTGTGGAGTAGTTCAGTCGGGAATTGGAGGTCAGGTGCCCGTCGACGTGCGGATCCCCACCATGCTCCGGCCGCACACCGGTGGTGCTGCGGCCGTGACGGTCGACGCCTCGACCATCCGCGAGGTCGTCGACCAGCTCGTCGCCGCCCACCCCGGGCTGGCCGGCCAGATCGTGACGCCCGACGGCGCCATGCACCGGTTCGTGAACGTGTACCTGAACGACGATGACATCCGGTACCTCGACAAGCTCGAGACCAAGGTGGGGGAGGGCGACACCGTCTCGATCCTCCCGGCGGTGGCCGGGGGCAGCTAGGTGGCCCTCTACGCCAGCGTGCTCGACCTCATCGGCAACACGCCGATGGTCGACATCTCGGCGCTGAGCCCCAACCCGCGCGCCCGGATCCTCCTCAAGCTCGAAGGGCAGAACCCGGGTGGGTCCGTGAAGGACCGGGCGGCCAAGTGGATGATCGAGGAGGCGGAGAAGGACGGGTCGCTCAAGCCCGGTCAGGTCATCCTCGAATCCTCGTCCGGCAACACCGGGATCGGGCTCGCCATGATCGCCCGGGTGAAGGGGCACCCCTTCAAGGTCGTCCTGCCCGACAACGTGTCGGTGGAGCGCCGCCAACTGCTCGAGGTGTGGGGCGCCGACATCATCGCGTCCGATGCTGCCGGCGGCTCCAACGGCGCCATGCGCAAGGCCCAGCAGCTGGCGGCCGAGCACCCCGACTGGTGGTTCCCGTACCAGTACGGCAACCCGGCCAACCCCAAGGCGCACTACGAAGGCACCGGCCCCGAGATCTGGCGCGACTGCCCGGAGATCACCCACTTCGTCGCCGGGCTCGGCACGTCGGGCACGCTCATGGGCGTCGGGCGCTTCTTGAAGGAGCGCAACCCGGAGGTCCAGGTCTGGGCCGTCGAGCCGCCGGTGGGCGAGATGGTCGACGGCCTCAAGAACTTCGACGAAGGGTTCGTGCCGCCGATCTTCATCGCGTCGGACGGCTACGAGCTGCTCGACCGCAAGAAGGTGGTCGGCCCGCTCGAGTCCGTCGAGTGGACGCGTCGGCTCATCGATGTGGGCGTGTTCGCCGGCATCTCCACCGGCGCCGCCGTGGCCGGCGCCGTGAAGTGCGCGCAGGACGTCGACAGCGGCGTCATCGTCACCCTCGCCGCTGACGGTGGCTGGAAGTACCTGTCGACGGGTGCGTGGACCGGCCCGATCGACGAGGTCGTGGCGCGGGCGCGCAAGCTCATCTACTTCTAGGCGGGCCTGCCTGGGTGAACCGGGTGCCGGGCGGGTCCACCGCCCACGCGGCCTCTTGGCCCCACCCGTCCTCGTAGACCAGCTCCCGCACCGGCCGGCGCCGGACCGGCCCGTGCCGGCCCGCGGGGTGGCCGAGCGTGATCGTCGCGTGCAGGGCCACCCCGTCGGGGACGGCCAGCGCCTCGCGCAGTCCGTCGCCGGCCAGCTGCTGCACACCGGTCAGCACGCCACCGAGGCCGATGGAGCGCGCGGCAAGCAGCAGGTTCTGTGCCGCCGGGTACACCGACGCGCCTTCAAAGGGGTTCGCCTCTCGGTAACGGGCGAGGCAGACGAGCACGATCACCGGCGCCTCGGCGAAGTGCTCGGCGTAGTGCTGCATGGTGCGCGCCATGCGCGCCTTGGGCGAGTCCGGGTCGGCGCCCGACCCTTCGGCGTAGCCGTCCATCGCGCTCTTGCCCAGCCACATCCGCCGCGCCGCCTCCCCGAGCAACCGTCGCGCCACTTGGGCGCGCGGGCCGTCGCGCAGCATGAGGAAGCGGAACGCCTGGCGGTTCGACCCCGACGGCGCTCGCGTGGCGGCGAACATGATGGTGGCGAGGTCCTCGTCCGTGACCGGTTCGTCGGTGTAGCGGCGGATGGCCCTCGTGGTGGCGAGGCCCTCGAGCAAGTCCATGGCCGGTGAGCTTGCCAGGGTACCGTTGGACATAGTGGACGACCGGCCCATCGGCATGTTCGACAGCGGCTTCGGCGGCCTGACCGTTGCCCGAGCGGTGATCGACCTGCTGCCGGCCGAGGACCTCGTGTACGTCGGCGACACCGGCCGCTACCCGTACGGCCCGCGGCCGCTCAGTGAGGTGCGTGAGTACGCCCACCAGATCGCGTCGACGCTCGTCAACGAGTTCGGGGTCAAGCTGCTCGTGGTCGCGTGCAACACGGCCGCGGCGGCCGCCCTCGACGAGCTGCGCTTCAGCTTCGACGTCCCGATCGTCGGCGTCATCGCCCCCGGTGCCCGTTCGCTGGTCGCGGCCACGCGCAACGGCCGTGTGGGCGTGATCGGCACCGTGGGGACGATCGCGTCCGGCGCATACCAGCGCGAGGTCGCGGCGCTGCGTTCCGGGGTGCACCTGACGTGCGCGGCGTGCCCGGGCTTCGTCGAGTTCGTCGAGCGTGGCGAGACGGCGTCCGAGCAGGTCCACGTCCTCGCCGAACGCCTGCTCGAGCCCGTGCGGCGAGCCGACATCGACACGCTCCTCCTCGGGTGCACCCACTATCCGTTCCTGGCGCGCACGATCGCGGACGTGATGGGGCGTGAGGTTGTGCTCGTCTCGTCCGCGGACGAGACGGCGTTCGAAGTACTCGCCATCCTCCGCGAGACGGGGCTCGGCCGCCGGACCGCGGCCAAGGGCGAGCACCGGTTCATCTCGTCGGGGGACGTCGGCTGGTTCCGCGCCCTCGGGACGCGGCTGTTGGGGCCGGAGCTGGACGTGGAGGTGGAAGCTCGTCAGTGGGGCTGACGGTCGCGGACCCACCCGTCGATGAGCGACCGGGCGATGCTGATCCCGGGCGGCACCTGCGGTAACGCGTCGAACCGGAACCACTGCGCGTCCGCGATCTCGGTGGGGTCGAGCTTGATCTCGCCCGAGGCCCACGTGGCGCGGAACCCGATCATCAGCGAATGCGGGAACGGCCACGGCTGGCTCGACTGGTACCGCATGTCGCGGACCTCGACACCCACTTCTTCCCGGACCTCGCGTGCGACGGCCTCCTCGAGCGTCTCGCCCGGCTCGACGAACCCGGCGATGCAGCTGTACATCGACGCCCCGAAGTTGACGTTGCGCGCCAGCAGCGCCTCGTCGCCGCGGTCGACCAGCGTGATGACCGCAGGGGCCAGGCGGGGGAACGCGAGTAACCCGCATGACGGGCACCGCCGCGCTCGCTCGCCGAGCGACGGCTCCGTCTCGGTGCCGCAACGCCCGCAGTAGCGGTGACAGCGCGCCCAGTCCACCAGCTGCACGGCCCGGCCGGCGATCGCCCAACGGCGCTCACCGAGCGCGGCGTGCGCTGAGAACAGGTCGCGGTACGCGTACCCGTCGGGTGCCTCGACCTCCGGCCCGGTGTCGACCGCCCAGCACGGGCGCCCGCCGAGGAGGCCCAGGAAGAGCGGCTCGGTCGTGTCGACCGGTGGCACGGTGGGCAGGGCCCCATCGTCCGCGACCAGCACCCGGTTGCCCTGCACGCACCACCACAGCGCGTCCCCCGGTGCGAGCCCGGGCGGGGGGACGACGAGCGCTTCCCAGGGTTCCATCGGGCTGCACCGTAGGCGCGCCCAGGTAGGGTCGGCGCCGTGGCACGACACGACGGCCGGCAGCCCGACGACCTGCGCACGGTCAACTTCGAACGCGACTTCACGGTCATGGCCGCGGGCAGCGTCCTCGTGTCCGCCGGCCGCACGCGCGTCCTCTGCACGGCGAGCATCGACGAAGAGGTGCCGCGGTGGATGCGCGGCACCGGCCGGGGCTGGGTGACCGCCGAGTACTCGTTGCTCCCCGGGTCGAGCCCCGAGCGCGTCGGCCGCGAGGCCGCCAAGGGCCGCCAGAGCGGGCGCACGCAGGAGATCCAGCGCCTGATCGGCCGTAGCCTGCGGGCAGTGACGGACCTGCGCGCCCTGGGCGAGGTCGAGATCACGCTCGACTGCGACGTCCTGCAGGCCGACGGCGGCACACGGACGGCGGCCATCTGCGGTGCATGGGTCGCACTGCACGACGCGTGCAGCCGCTTGATGGCGCAGGGGAAACTGAAGGTCCACCCGGTCGTGGAAGGGTGCGCGGCCATCTCCGTCGGTGTGGTCGGCGGCGTGTGCCTGCTCGACCTCGATTACGTCGAAGACTCGCAGGCGGACACCGACATGAACGTGGTGATGACGTCGTCGGGCCGGTTCGTCGAGCTACAGGGCACCGCGGAGCGGGCGCCCTTCGACCGCGAGGAGCTCGACGAACTGCTCAGCCTCGCCGAGCACGGCATCGCCCAGATCCTCGAGCTCCAGGCGGAGGTCGTCGCCGTCGCTCCAGCACCGCGGTGAGCCTGGTCCTCGTCCTCGCGTCGAACAACCCTGACAAGGCTGCTGAGATCCGGGCCATCCTCGGCACCGCCCTCCCCGGCGTGGACTTGCGGCCTCGTCCTGCCGATCTCGGTGAGGTCGACGAGACCGGTGACACGCTCGAGGAGAACGCCCGCCTGAAGGCCGTGGCGATCGCGGGCGCGACCCGCCTCCCGGCCGTGGCCGACGACACCGGCCTCGAGGTCGCCGCGCTCGACGGTGCGCCCGGCGTCCGCTCCTCGCGCTACGCAGGGGAACATGCGACGTACGCCGACAACGTCGCCAAGCTGCTCGCCGCCATGGCGGGCAAGCCCGAGCGCGCGGCGCGGTTCCGCACCGTCGCCATTGTGTGCTGGCCCGACGGGCGAGAGGTCATCGCCGACGGTGCGGTCGACGGCCGCATCGCGACGGAGGCGAGGGGGAGCAGCGGCTTCGGCTACGACCCGGTCTTCGAGCCCGACGGCGGTGGTGGCTTGACCTTCGCTGAGCTCGGCCCCGAGGGCAAGCAGCGGTTGTCCCATCGGGCGCGGGCGTTCCGCGCCCTCGCCGAGAAGCTCAGGTAGTTACCAGCCGCGCAGGTCGACGGGCCACGTCTCGACGACCGCGCCGTCGCCGTCGGCGACGTGCATGCGCTCGTGGTACGCCACGGTGGGATCGATGTGGGCGGGCCACACCCGGACCCGTTCGCCGACGCGCGGGAGCGGCGAGCCCGAGAACGTGACGTGCTCGTCCGAGCAGAACCACACGTCGTAGCCGTCGATCACCGGCGGCCCGTGGTCCATCCCGAGCGCCTTGAGCCCGCAGTCGGCGACGGCCCACCCACCGCGGCTCACCGAGACGACGGTTGCCTCGATCGACAGCGCCTGGCCGAACGGCAGCCCGAGCGCGGCGTAGGCGGTGTCCATCAAGGCGTACGACCCCGCCTGCACCTCGGTGACCCACGGGTTGAGGTCGTAGGTGCCCGTCCCACCACCGGACACGATCTCGCCGCCGACCTCCGACGCCGCGGTGCGCAGCAGCTGCATGCAGGCCTCGGTCTGCGCGGCGCGCGCGTCGCGGGAGGCTTCGAGCATGACGTGGCCCTCGTAACCCATCACGCCCCGCACGACGAGCCCGGCGCGGCGCGCCCGGTCGGCGAGCCGGCCGGCGTCGGCAGGGTCGCACCCGCAGCGCGGCAGCCCGACGTTCACGTCGACCAGCACCTCGCGCACGCCGCCGCGTGCGGCGGCATCGACCGTCTCGTCGGAGTCGACGGCGACCGTCACGCGTGCCCCCGTGGCGGCGACCGCGCCCAACCTCCGGGCATCGACGATCTCGTTGGCCAGCAGCAGGTCGTCGCCGAGGCCGGCAGCAGCGAGGCCCTCAACTTCGCGGACGGTCGCGCACGTGAACGCCGTGTGGCCCGACGCCGCCTGCCGGGCGGCGAGGGCGGTGCACTTGTGGGCCTTCACATGGGGGCGCAGGCGGCTGCCGGGCAGGGCGGCCGCCATGGACGCGAGGTTGCCGGCCAGGGAAGCTGCGTCGACGACGAGCGCGGGCGTCTGGAGGTCCGAGACATGCACGGCGGACCGAGCCTACGGTCGTGCGATGCCGTCGACGCTGGAGGCCGACGCGCGCGCCAGGCCCCGGAGGCGGGTGCCGGTCACACCTGGCGCCGTCGCGGTGGCTGCAGTGGCGGTGGCCGGGCTCGTCGCCCGCCTCGTGGTGCTGCACTCCAGCCTGGGCGCCCTCGACTCCGACGAAGCGGTCGTCGGGCTCATGGCGCAAGCGTTCCGTCATGGCCACGTACGCGCCCTGTACTGGGGGCAGGCCTACGGCGGCACGCTCGAACAGGGCGTCGTGGCCGCCGTGTTCTCCGTGGCCGGCTCGTCGACGGCCGCGCTCAAAGCGGTCCCGATCGCCCTGTCCGCCGTGGCCGCGCTCCTCACCGCGCGCGTCGGGCTGCGCATCGCCTCGCCGCGTACGGCCGCCGTCGCCGGGCTGCTCGTGTGGGTGTGGCCGGGCACGTACCTGTGGTGGTCGACCAAGGAGCGCGGCTTCTACTGGGCCTGCCTGTGCCTGAGCATCGCCGTCGTCCTGCTCGCGCTCCAGATCGGGCAGGCCGCGCAACGCGGGGGGCGTGCGCAGTGGGCCAGGTGGGCGGCGTTGGGCCTGTGCGCCGGGCTCGGGTTCTGGGAGAGCCCGCAGATCGTGTTCGTCGTCGTGCCCGCGGCCGTGTGGCTGCTCGCGTCCGACTGGCGGCGGTGCGCCGGCGTGGTCGCCGCCGCCCCCGCCGCCGTGCTCGGTGCCCTGCCCTGGCTGTACTGGAACATCGCGCACGGGTGGCGCGGCCTCCATGGCGAGCCGGTGCTCGTCCCCGGCGGCTACGCCAGCCACCTCCGCGTCTTCGGGCGCGCCGGCCTCCCGACGGTGCTCGGCCTGCGCGTCGCCTACACGCAGGCGTGGCTCGCGCCCCGGTGGCACCGTGAGCTGTACGCGGTCGCGCTCGTCGTGCTTGCGGCCGGGGCGGTGCGGTTGGGGCGGCGCGGCGTGCTTGTGGTGCTGGTGCTCGTCGCCTTCCCGTTCCTCCACGCGGTGTTCCCCGTGTCGGGCTACGTGGGCGAGGGCCGGTACCTGCTGTTCCTCCTGCCCTGGGCCGCCCTCGCCGCTGCCGCGGCGGCCTGGCGCTGGGAGGCCGCCGTCGCGTTGCTCGCCTGCGCGGTGGCGCTCAGTGCCGCCGGCCTGGTGCGGATGCGCGACGCCACGTCGCCGTTCGTCGCGGGCCGGCAGGTCCCCGCGCGCTTCGGCGCGCTCGAACGCGCCCTTGACGCCCACGGCGTCACGCGCGCGTGGGCCGACTACTGGATCGCGTACCGCGTCGACTTCGACACGCGCGGACGCGTCATCGTCGCGCCGACGACGGACAGCCGGTACCCGGCCTACGTCGCGGCGGTGGAGTCGTCGCCGGCGCCCGCTGACGTATTCCTGCTGGGCACGAGCACCGACGCCGCGTTCGGGGCGGGGCTCGCAGCGCGCGACATCAGCGCGACGCGGTTCACCGCGGGACCGTGGTCGGTGTACGTCCCGTCGCGGCCGGTGAAGCCCACCGACATCGCGGGCGCGTCCCCCTAGACGCGCTGCGCTGCGCAGGCATCACCGACGCGTAGACGCGAAGCGGCCCCGAGTGACCTTCAGCCGAAGCTTCCAGCCTCTCGGGGCCATCCTCACCGGCCCGTTTTGGATCCATGCCGTTGGGTCGCCCCTCCGGCCTGGCCACTTCGTCACCCCCGGGGGGAGCGCCGAACTGTTTTTTCCTCTTCGGTCCTCACCACACGTCCCGTTCCTGGCGCACCACCCCGCTCGACCCTCGATCTTTCGACCGATTGCCTCTCGGACCGCTTCGCCCGGTCGGTTCCCGCTTGGCTGGTGTGCATCCTGCGCCTCCCTCCGCATGCGGTCAAGGGGTTTGCGCGAGATCCCCAGAAGATCCCCAGCATCTGCATGAGATCCCCACGCTGTCGACAACTTGTCCCCAAGAACGTGCCGTCGGCGATGATTGCCGCGGTGGTGCAACAGTCCGTCGACGACCGCGATGTAGCCAGGGCCGGCCTCGCCGGCCAGGCAGCGATGGTCGCCGGCGGTGCCGTCTCCGCGGTCGAGCTCACCCGCGCCGCGCTGGCGCGCATCGACGCCGCGCAACCGGTCCTCGGCGCGTTCCGCACCGTGCTGCACGACGGCGCGCTGCGCGACGCGGCCGAGGCGGACCGGCGTCGCGCAGCCGGCGAGCGGCTGCCGCTGCTCGGTGTCCCTGTCGCCATCAAGGACGACACCGACCTGGCGGGTGAGGTGACGCCCTACGGCGCGGGCGGCGCGTGGCCGCGGGCGGGCGCGGACGCCGAGGCCGTGCGCCGGCTGCGCGCCGCGGGCGCAGTCATCGTGGGCAAGACCATGACGTCGGAGTTCGGCCAGTGGCCGACGGGCGACTCGGTTGCCTACGGCATCACCCGCAACCCGTGGGACCTCTCGCGGACCCCGGGCGGCTCGAGCGCCGGCTCGGCGGCTGCGGTCGCGGCCGGCCTGGTCGCCGCCGCGCTGGGATCTGATGGGGCGGGCTCGGTGCGCATCCCCGCGGCGTGGACGGGGCTGGTGGGGCTCAAGCCGCAGCGGGGCCGTATCTCGTCGTGGCCCGACCCGGAGCCGTTCTACGGCATCACCTGCATCGGCCCGCTGGCGCGCACCGTGGGCGACGTCGCCCTCCTGCTCGACGTGGCCGCCGGCAACCACCCGGGGGACCGGGCGCGCCCGCCGGCGCCGACCGCCCCGTTCGCCGCGCTCGCTGCCCGGCCGCCCGGCCGCCTCCGGGTCGCCCTGTCCTTCGCCGTGCCCCCGCTGGTGGACGGCGACCTGGACCCCGAGGTCCGGGCCGCGGTCGAGCGCCTGGCCGGCGTGCTCGACGGGCTCGGCCACGACGTGCGCCACGCCGACCCCGACTACGGGCTCGTCGGCCTGGGGTTCCTCCCGCGGGCGACCGCGGGCTCAGCTGCCTGGGCGGCGCGGGCCGCCGCGCCGCGCCTCGAGCGGGCCACGCGGACGGAGGCCCGCATCGGCCGCGTCCTCGGCCGGTGGCCCCTGCACGCCGCACGCGCCGCGGAGCCGGCGCAGCGGCGCCGCGTGGCGCGGGTCTTCGACCATGCCGACGTGGTCCTCACGCCCACGACCGCCCACCACCCCCTCCCCGTCGGCGCCCTCGAGGGCCTCGGGTGGTGGCGTTCCGGGAAGGTCTCCAGCCGCGCCTGCCCGTATTGCTGGGCGTGGAACACGCTGGGGTGGCCGGCGCTCAACGTGCCCGCGGGGCGCAGTGCCGCGGGCTGGCCGATCGGCGCCCAGCTGCTCGGGCGCGAGGGGGACGAGGCGACGCTGCTGCGCCTTGCCGCGCAGCTTGAGGACGCGGAACGCTGGCCCGACGCGTGGCCGCCGTTCAGCGCCGTCAGCTCGCCGGCGTGCCCGCCGCGCTGACGTCGTGCCAGTTCGGGATCTTGGTGCCGTTCGTCTGGCCCGGGCCCGAGTCGCCCGAGAACTCGTAGAGCAGGTGGCCGGCGTAGGTCACCTGGTTGGGTGCCTGGCCGTTCGCCGTGCCGAGCTTCGAGGCATCGACCCCCGTGCCGGCGGCGGGCGCACCCGATGACGTGAGGGCGGGCCACACCGACGCACACCCGCCCGTGCACGCGCTGGTCGTGCCGCTGTCCTTGTCGAAGATGTAGACGGTCTTGCCGTCGGGTGCGACGAGGTGCCCGCCTGAGAGCGAGATCTGGGCGCCGCCGGCGGCGGCCGCGGTGGTCGCCGGGCTGCCGCCGTAGGAGTACCCGCCGTAGCCGTTGCTCGGCGCTGCCGTGGTCGCGGCCGCGCTGGTCGGGGTGGCCCCGCCTGAGGCGGTCGAGACCTTGGAGGACGACGAGCTGCTGCACGCGGCGAGCGCCAGGCCGGCGACGGCCGCGATGCCGACGATGCGGGTGCGCATGACCGTTGTACGGCGGTGCGCCTCGCAGGGATGGGGCGCGTTCGCCCCGGGCCGCATCGCCGGGGATGATGGGGCCATGGCCGCGCATCTTCGCAGAGCGGCGCTGGCCGGTGCGGCCACCGGGCTGCGCTCGACCGTGGGCCTCGCCGCGCTGGTCAACGCCAAGGGCCCGGGACTCCCGGCGGCGCTCCGGGGAGCTGCCGCCCGGCCCGCCGCCGCGATCGGTGTGGCCACCGAGTTGGTCCTGGACAAGCTCCCGTTCACGGGCTCCCGCCTCGAGCCGCCCGGGCTCGCCGGGCGGCTGGTCTTCGCCGCCGGGGCGGGGGCCGCCCTGGCGCGCGCCGCGGGGCGACCGGTGCTGCCGGCGGCGGCCGTGGCCTGCGTGGCGTCCCTCGCCGCCGCCAAGGCCGGCCACGACGCCCGGGCCGCGGCCGCCGAGCGCTTCCCGCCGCTCGCCGTCGCGCTGGCCGAAGACGCCCTCGCCGTCGCCCTCGCCGCGGCCGCCGCTCGCGCCTGAAGCCGCCGGGCGGCTCGCGCCTGAAGCGGCCGGGCGGCTCGCGCCTGGCGGCCGGCCGCGGCTCGTGCGTGCTGGGCCGCACTACCGTGGCCACGTGGCGCTGCTGCTCACCGATGTGCTCGAGTGCGCCGCGTCGGGCTCACCGCACCGGGTCGCCGTCACCCTTGGCGACGAGTCGCTCACCTTCGCCGATGTGCACGCGCGCGCCAACCGGGCCGCCAACGCACTCGCCGGCCTCGGGCTCGCCCGCGGGGAGCGCCTTGCGTGGTGGTCCGACATCGACCTGCGCGGCGTCGACCTGTACTTCGCGTGCGGGCGCCTCGGGGCCGCCTTCGCCCCGCTCAACCCGGCCTTCGGCGCCGACGAGGCCGCGTCGGTCCTCGAGTACCTCAAGCCCCGCGCGCTCGTCGTCGACGCCGCGCACGCCGAGGCCGCCTCGGCCTTCGGCATCCCGTTGCTCGTCACTGGGTGGGACGGGGGCGCGTGCCCGGGGACGGACTTCGACGCGGCCGCCGCGGCGGCGTCGGCCGCCGAGCCCTCGGCCCCGCAGCCGCACGAGGACGACATCGCGACGATCTTCCTCACCAGCGGGAGCACCGGCCGGCCGAAGGGCGTCATGGTGTCCCATCGGGCCACATGGCTGCGCACACACGCGGGCGCATCGGCACACCAGGTGAGCAGGGGGCAAGGCGACGCCATCATGTTCCCCTTGTTCCACATGGCTGGGTGGAACTTCTCGGGGATGGCCTGGTCGGCCCACCACGCTGCCCACCTCGTGCGCAGGGCGGACGGCGAGGAGCTGCTCGGCACCGTGCAACGCCACCGCGCCGGCGTGCTGTACTGCATCCCCGCCGTGTGGCGGCGCATCCTCGACACGCCCGCCCGCTACGACACCAGCTCCCTCGAGTGGGCCCTCACGGGGACGTCTGCCGTGGGGACGGAGCTGCTGGCCGAGATCCGCGACCGCTTCCCAGACGCCCGTACCACGGTGAACTACGGCTCGACGGAGACCGGGCGTTCTGTGGCGCTCGGCCACGACGACCTGTTCCGCAAGCCGGGGAGCGTCGGTGTGCCGATCCCGGGCGTACGGGCGCGCCTCGACGGCGGTGAGCTGCTCCTGGCGACCGACCGCGCCATGTCGGGGTACTTCGAGCTGCCCGACGAGACGGCCGCCGCCCTCGATGGTGGCTGGTACCGCACCGGTGACCTCGCCGAGTTCGACGACGAGGGGTACATCTCGATCGTGGGGCGCCGCAAGGAGGTCATCCGCACCGGGGGCGAGACGGTCGCGCCCGCCGAGGTCGAAGCCGCGATCGTGTCGCACCCGGCGGTGCTGGAAGCGGCGGTGATCGGGCTGCCCGATGCGCAGTGGGGCGAGGTCGTGTGCGCCGTCGTCGTCGCCCGCCCGTCGTTCGACCCGCCGACGGTGGCCGAGCTGCGCGACCACATCGGGCCACGCCTGGCCGCGTTCAAGCACCCGCGGCGTGTCGTGACCATCGACCGCCTGCCGCGTACGGCGGCGACGGGCCAGGTCCAACGCGCCCGCCTGCAACAGGCGTTCGGCTCATGACCGAGCGCGCCGTGCTGTTCACTGGTGTCGGTGGCCAGGGAGTGCAGATCTGCTCCAAGGCGCTGGCGACTGCGGCCAACAACGAAGGCCGCTACACGATGCTCATCGCCCGCTACGACGGCGGCATGCGCGGTGGCATGACCAATGCCGAGGTCACCGTCGGCGATGCCCCGTTGCGCGCCCTGCCGATCGTGCCGTCGGCGTGGGCTGCGTTCGTGATGAGCCAGGCGTACTGGCACACCGTGGGCGACCGCCTCCAAGACGGCGCCGTCGTGCTCGTCAACTCCTCCCTGGTCTCGGTCGAAGCCCCGGGCGCACGGCTGTTCGAGGTGGCGGCCAACGACATCGCGGCCGGCCTTGGCAACCCGCTGAGCGCCGGGTTCGTGCTGCTCGGGGCGTTCGCGGCGCTGACCGGGCTGGTGTCGCTCGACGCAACCGTTGCAGCCATGCGCCAGCTGGTGCCCTCGTACCGCACCGAGCACCTGCAGGCCAACGAGGCGGCGCTCCGTGCCGGGGCCGGGGCCGTCACCGCGCTGACGGCGCCCGCGTGGGCCGTGGAGGCGGCGCGATGAGCGGCGTGCGCGGGACCGTCAACATCGCCACCGAGCGGTGCAAGGGGTGCGACCTCTGTATCCCCGCGTGCCCTCCCCGCGTCCTGGAGATGTCGACGGCGACCAACGCGCTCGGGTACCACTTCCCCCTCCTGCACGACGGGTGCACCGGCTGCTCGGCGTGCGCGGACGTGTGCCCGGACTTCGTGTTCGAGGTGTGGAGGTACGGGTGACGCGCGTCCTGCAGCAGGGGAGTGAGGCGGTGGCGGACGCCGCCATTGCCGCCGGGTGCCGGTTCTTCGCCGGCTACCCGATGCTGCCGTTCACCGAGTTGCTCGAGCACATGTCGCGCAAGTTGCCGGGTGCGGGTGGCGTCTGCATCAACGCCGACACCGAGATCGAAGCGGTCAACATGGCGCTCGGCGCCGCCGCGACCGGCGCGCGGGCGGCGACCGGGTCGTGCGGGCAGGGGATCGCGCTCATGCAGGAGGCCGTCGCCGAGGCCGCGCTCAACGAGCTGCCCCTGGTGATCTTCAACATGGCGCGGGGCCAGCAGGACTACTTCCAGGCCACGCGTGGCGGCGGGTGGGGCGACTACCGCACGATCACGTACGCACCGAAGGACGTCCCCGAGGCGATCGAGCACACGTACCTGCTGTTCCACCTCGCCGACCTGCACCGCACGCCCGTCGTCATGTACGGCGACTACATCATCGCCCACACCCATGTCGGGGTGGAGCCGTCGGTGCCCGACCTCGGGCCGCTGCCCACGAAGGAATGGGCGCTCGACGGGTCGATGGGCGGGACCGGCCGTGCCCGGCAGATCTGGACCTGGGACCGGGGCAAGCCCAACACGCCCGGGCTCGGCCCCGACGCCCACTGGAAGGACGTCGCCGCCAAGTACGACAGGATCGACCAGACCGAGGCCCGCTCCGAGCAGCGCCTGGTCGAGGACGCCGAGGTGGTCATCGCGTCGTGGGGCACGACGGCGACCGTCGTCGACTACGTCGTCGACGAGCTGCGCGCCGACGGCGTCCGCATCGGCTCGTTCCGGCCGCTGACGCTGTGGCCCTTCCCGGGCGCGGCGTTCGCCCGCGCCGTCGCGGGCGCCAGCCGCGTCCTCGTCTATGAGCTCAACGCCGGGCAGATGCTCGACGACGTGCGCATCCATGCGCCCGACCGCAGTGCCGTCCGCTTCATCGGCAGCGTCTCGCAGGACCAGACGGGGATGCGGCAGGGCGACCTGCTCGACGCCGCCGTCGTGCGCGACCGCGTGCTGAGCGCCCTCAAGGAGGGGTCATGACCGAGATGCGCCTCATCGCGCCGTCCTCGCCCGCGCTGCTGCAGTCCCCTGACCACGAACTGTGCCCCGGGTGCGGTCACCCCGTCGCCTGGCGCCAGGTCCTCGAGGTGGTCGAGGAGCTCGGCATCGCCGACCGGACGATCATCGTCGTCGGGCACGGGTGCTACACGCAGATGATGATCCGCAGCGACCTCGACTCGCTGCAGTGCCTCCACGGGCGCGGCCCAGCGGTCGCCACCGGGGTGAAGCGGATGCTCCCCGACGCCATCGTCATCACGCTCTCCGGTGATGGCGACATGGTGAGCGAGGGCCTCGCCGAGGTCCTGCACGCCGCGGGCCGGGCCGAGCGCATCACCAGCCTGCTGTTCAACAATGGGGTGTTCGGTGACACCGGCGGCCACATGACGGCGTCCACCGTCGTCGGCCAGCGCACCAAGACGAGCCTGTCGGGGCGCGACCCCGAGCAGCACGGGTACCCCATCGACGTCTCGCGCCTGCTGGCGAACGTCGAGGGGACTGCGTACGTCGGCCGGGGTGCCGTCAACACCGCCGGGCTGGTGGCGCGCACGAAGCGGATGGTCAAGCGCGCCTTGCAGCTGCAGATGGAGGGCGCTGGGTTCACGTTCGTCGAGGTGCTCACCATGTGCCCCACGGGGTGGTTCGTCCCCACCGCGGCGGGGCCGGAGTACCTCGAGGAGGCCATGATGGCCACCTACGGCATCGGGGAGCTCAAGGCGCCCGAGGCGTAAGGAAGGCGCAAATTCCGGCGGGCGCGGCGTAGGGATCGCGTCAAGATCCCGGCCGCGCCGTCGCGGGTGCGCCAGGATGGCCGCATGGCAGACGTCGTGTTCGTCGTGCTGATCCTCGCGTTGTTCGGGGCGGCGTGGCTGCTCGTGCAGGCGTGCGAGCGCATCATCGGCGCCGAGGAGGTGACCGAGGTTACCGTGCCGGACGGGACGCTCCCGGTGCGCGCCGCCGACGAGGTGATGGCGTGACGCCGTCCGACTGGGTCGGGCTCATCCTCGCCGTCCTCGTCACCGGCTACCTGGTCTACGCGCTGGTGTTCCCGGAGAAGCTGTGAGCGCAGCGGCCTGGGCCGAGGTCGCCCTCCTCGTCATCGCCCTGCTCGTGTGCGCGCCGCTTGGCGGCCGCTACCTCGCGGCGGTCTACGGCGGCGGCCGGGCGCCGGGCGACCGCGTGTTCGGGTGGATCGAGCGCCCCATCTACCGTTTCTGCCGCATCGACCCCGACGGCGAGCAGCGGTGGACGACCTACGCGTATTCGCTGCTGGCGTTCAGCCTGGTCTCGGTGCTCATCCTGTACGCGCAGCTGCGCCTGCAGGGGCACCTCCCGCTCAACCCCGACCACTTCCACGGGGTCAAGCCGGCGCTGTCGTTCAACACCTCGATCAGCTTCCTGACCAACACCAACTGGCAGAACTACGGCGACGGGACCATCGCCCAGCTCACCCAGATGATGGGCCTGGCCTTCCACAACTTCGTGTCTGCGGCAGCCGGCGCCGCGGTGGCCGTGGCCCTGGTGCGGGGGCTCGTCCGGCGCAAGTCGCGCACCCTCGGTAGCTTCTGGGTCGACCTGGTGAGGACGTGCGTGCGCGTCCTGCTGCCCCTCGCGTTCGTGGGCGGGCTGGCGCTGATGAGCCATGGGGTGGTGCAGAACCTGCACGGCCCGCACACCGTGCATACGGTCGCCGGCGCCTCGCAGGTCGTGCCCGGTGGGCCGGTGGCGAGCCAGGAGGTGATCAAGGAGGCGGGGCAGAACGGCGGCGGGTTCTACAACGCCAACTCCTCCCACCCCTTCGAGAACCCCAACGCCGTCACGAACTTCATCGAGATCTTCCTGATCCTCCTGGTCCCGTTCTCGTTCCCGTTCATGTTCGGGCGGTTGGCCGGTGACCGCAAGCAGGGCTGGGTCGTGTTCGCCGCCATGTTCGTGCTCTGGGCGCTCGCCGTCACCGCCGCCATGAACTTCGAGGCGCGTGGCACACCGAAGCTCAAAGCTGCCGGCGCCACGATCGCGGCCACCGCGACGCAGGGCGGCGGCAACATGGAGGGGAAGGAAGTCCGGTTCGGGTCGGCGACGTGCGGACTGTTCGCGGCCAGTACCACGTCGACGTCGACCGGCGCGATCGACTGCGCCCACGACAGCTTGACGCCGCTCGGCGGCGGGACTGCGCTGGTCAACATCATGCTCGGCGAGGTCAGCCCGGGCGGGACGGGGTCGGGGCTGTACGGGATGCTGGTCTTCGCCCTCCTGAGCGTGTTCATCGCCGGGCTGATGGTCGGGCGCACGCCGGAGTACCTGGGCAAGAAGATCCAGGCCCAGGAGATGAAGCTGGTAGTGCTCTACATCCTGTTCGTGCCGCTCGTGATCCTCGTGTTCTCCGGCATCGCCATCCTCATGCAGACCGCGCTCAACAGCGTGCTCAACCCCGGTCCGCACGGGCTGAGCGAGATGGTCTACGCGTACACGTCGTCCGCCAACAACAACGGCTCCGCGTTCGCCGGGCTGAACGGCAATACGAACTGGTTCAACACCACGCTCGCCATCTGCATGTTCGTCGGGCGGTTCTTCCTCATGATCCCCGTTCTCGGCATCGCCGGCTCGCTCGGCCGAAAGCAGCTCACCCCGGCAACGGCGGGCACGTTCCCGACCGGGACGACGCTGTTCACCGGGCTGTTGCTCGGCGTGGTCGTCATCGTGGTGGGCCTCACGTTCTTCCCGGTCGTGGCCCTGGGCCCGGTCGTCGAGCACCTCGTGGGGCACTTCTGATGGGCCGGTGCGCCGTCCCGCGCGAAGGCCGCACGCGAACGGGGCTCCCGTGCCGCCGCGCCCATGGGGGGGCCGCATGAGCGTCACCGCGCCCGCCCCCATCGACGAGCGCCCGCCGAAGGTCAGGACCAAGCCGGCGGCGTCGCTGTTCGACTCGGCCATCCTGCGCCGGGCCATCGGCGACTCCCTGCGCAAGCTCGACCCCCGCCAGATGGCTCGCAACCCGGTGATGTTCGTCGTCGAGATCGGCAGCGTGCTCACCACGGTGCTGTTCTTCGCCCACGTCGGGTCCGACAGCGCCGCCGGGTCGGTGTTCACTGGGCTGGTCGCGCTGTGGCTGTGGTTCACGGTGCTGTTCGCCAACTTTGCCGAGGCGGTCGCCGAAGGGCGGGGCAAGGCCCAGGCCGACACCCTGCGCAAGACCCGGTCGGAGACGGTCGCCCACGTGCGCCAGCCGGACGGGTCCACGGTCGACACGCCGTCGCCCGACCTGCGCGTCGGTGACGAGGTCGTCGTCAGCCCCGGTGACCTGATCCCCGGTGACGGCGAGGTCATCGAAGGCATCGCATCGGTCGACGAGTCGGCGATCACAGGGGAATCCGCGCCGGTGATCCGCGAGTCGGGAGGGGACCGGTCGTCGGTCACGGGTGGGACGCGCGTGCTGTCTGACGGGATCGTCGTGCGCATCTCCAACAAGCCGGGGGAGAGCTTCATCGACCGCATGATCGCCCTCGTCGAAGGGGCGAGCCGGCAGAAGACCCCGAACGAGATCGCCCTCAACATCCTGCTCGCCGGCCTGACGATCATCTTCCTGCTCGCCGTCGTCACCCTGCAGCCGTTCGCCGCGTACTCGCACGCCAAGCAGTCGACGACCATCCTCGTCGCCCTGCTCGTGTGCCTGATCCCGACCACGATCGGCGCCCTGCTGTCGGCCATCGGCATCGCCGGTATGGACCGGCTGGTGCAGCGCAACGTGCTCGCCATGTCGGGCCGGGCGGTCGAGGCGGCGGGCGACTGCTCGACGCTGCTGCTCGACAAGACGGGGACGATCACCTACGGCAACCGCATGGCCGCCGCCTTCCTGCCGGCGGGCGGTGTGGACGAACAGGCCCTCGCCGGTGCCGTCCTGCTCTCGTCGCTCGCAGACGAGACGCCCGAGGGACGCTCGATCGTGGCCCTCGCCGAGGAGCGCTACGGGCTGACGCCGTACGAGACGCCGGGCGCCGAGCTGGTGCCATTCACCGCCCAGACGAGGATGTCGGGCATCGACTGGGAGGGCCGCCAGATCCGGAAGGGCGCGGCCGACTCGGTGCGCCGCTGGGTCGAGGAGCAGGGCGGCGCCTTCCCGGAGGACCTCGTGTACGTCGTCGAGGGCATCGCGCGCGACGGCGGGACGCCGCTGGTCGTCGCCGAGGGGCCCAAAGCGCTCGGGGTCATCCACCTGAAGGACACGGTCAAGAAGGGGATGGTCGAGCGCTTCAACCAGATGCGCGCCATGGGCATCAAGACCATCATGATCACCGGGGACAACCCCCTCACGGCGGCGGCCATCGCCAAGGAGGCGGGCGTCGACGACTTCCTGGCCGAGGCCACGCCCGAGGACAAGATGGCCCGCATCCGCGCCGAGCAGGCCGGCGGCAACCTCGTCGCCATGACCGGCGACGGCACGAACGACGCCCCCGCGCTCGCCCTGGCCGATGTCGGCGTGGCGATGAACACGGGTACGCAAGCTGCGAAAGAGGCCGGCAACATGGTCGACCTCGACTCCAACCCGACGAAGCTCATCGAAATCGTCGAGATCGGCAAGCAGCTGCTCATCACGCGGGGTGCGCTCACGACGTTCTCGATCGCGAACGACGTGGCCAAGTACTTCGCCATCATCCCGGCCATGTTCCAGGGCGTGTTCCCGCGGTTGAAGACGCTCAACGTGATGAAACTCGACAACCCGCACTCGGCGATCCTGAGCGCGGTCATCTTCAACGCCATCATCATCGTGCTGCTGATCCCGCTGGCGCTGCGCGGTGTGAAGTTCCGTGCCGCCAGCGCCGCGGTCATCCTCCGCCGCAATCTCCTCATCTACGGCGTCGGAGGACTGATCGCCCCGTTCGCCGGCATCAAGCTGATCGACCTCGTCATCGCCGCGCTGGGGGTGCACTGATGCGCCGGCAACTCGTCACCGGCTTGTTGGCGACCGTCGCCCTCGTCGTCCTGCTCGGCCTGGCCTACCCGTTGGCCATGACCGGGCTGGGCCAAGCCCTGTTCTCCCGGCAGGCCAACGGTAGCCTCGTCAAGGTGGGAGGCCAGGTGGTGGGGTCGGCGTTGATCGGGCAGGCGTTCGACGACGCCAAGGGGAACCCGCTGCCGCAGTACTTCCAGCCGCGCCCGTCGGCGGCCGGCAAGGGCTACGACGCGACGTCGTCGGGCGCGACGAACCTCGGCCCGTCGAACCCCGACCTGCTCAACGCCGTGGCTCAGCGCGTGAGCGACTACCGCCGGTTCAACGGCCTGGCGCCGGGGGCAGCGGTCCCGGTCGACGCCGTCACCTCGTCGGGTTCCGGCCTCGACCCGGACATTTCCGAGGCGAACGCCCTCGACCAGGCACCGCGCGTCGCCGCCGCGCGCCACCTGCAGGTCGCCAGTGTCGTGGCCCTCGTGCACCAGCACGCCAACGGGCGACCATGGGGTGTCCTCGGTGAGGGGACGGTCAACGTGCTCGACCTCAACGTGGCGCTCGACCGGATGGGGTGAGGTAGGCATGGCCCGGGGCACGCTGCGCATCTACCTCGGTGCCGCCCCCGGTGTGGGCAAGACCTACGCGATGCTCAACGAAGGCCGCCGCCGGCACAGCCGCGGCACGGACGTCGTCGTCGGCTACGTCGAGACCCACGGCCGGCCGGTGACCGCCGCGCAGATCGGGGACCTCGAGGTCATCCCGAGGAAGCGCATCGAGTACCGCGGGTCGACGTTCGAGGAGATGGACACCGCGGCCATCATCGCCCGCCACCCGAAGGTGGCGCTCGTCGACGAGCTGGCGCACACCAATGTCCCGGGCTCCGCCCATCCCAAGCGGTGGCAGGACGTGGAGGACATCGTCGAGGCCGGGATCGACGTCATCACGACGCTCAATATCCAGCACCTCGAGTCGGTCAACGACGTCGTCGAGCGCATCACCGGCATCGTGCAGCGCGAAACGATCCCGGACGCCTGCGTCCGCGCTGCCGACCAGATCGAGCTTGTCGACATGACGCCGGAGGCCCTGCGCCGGCGCATGGCCCACGGCAACATCTATGCGCCTGAGAAGGTGGACGCCGCACTGTCCAACTACTTCCGGGTCGGGAACCTCGCCGCGCTGCGGGAGCTGGCGCTGCTGTGGGTCGCCGACCGCGTGGACGACTCGCTCCAGCAGTACATGGAGGACCACGGGATCACCGGGGCATGGGAGACGCGCGAGCGCGTCGTCGTGGCCATGACCGGCGCGCCCGGGGGCGAGGCCCTCATCCGGCGGGCGGCGCGGATGGCGACGCGTGCCAAGGGCGACCTCCTCGGCGTCCACGTGCGCTCGAGCGACGGCTTGGCCGGCCCGCCGCCGGGCGAGCTCGAACGCCACCGCGAGCTGCTCAAGGAGCTCGGCGGCATGTACCGCGAGGTCGCTGCGCCCGACCCGGTCACCGGTCTCGTGACGTTCGCACGGAGCGAGCACGCCACGCAGTTGGTGCTCGGCTCGAGCCATCGCTCGCGCATCGCTGAGCTGCTGCACGGTTCCGTCATCAACTCCGTCATCCGCCAGGCCGGCGAGATCGACGTGCACGTCATCTCGACGCGCGCCGAGGAGGGCCAAGCCCCCGAGCACCTGCCGCGGAAGCGACGTGGCCTGAGCGGGGCGATTTCCGTGCGGCGCCAGCTCAGCGCGGGGACGGCCGCCCTGGTCGCCCTGCCGCTCCTGACCCTGGTGTTGACCCAGGTGCGCCACCACGTGCAACTCGGTGGCGACGTCATGCTCTACCTGGCGGTCGTCATCGGCGTCGCCATGGTGGGCGGCACATGGCCGGCGCTCGCATCGGCGGTGGCGGCGTTCCTGCTCACCGACTGGTTCTTTGTCCCGCCCCTCCACACGTTCACGGTCGCGACCGCGGACCAGGTCGTGACGCTCGTGGTCTTCCTGGGTGTCGCCGCCGTCGTGTCGTGGCTCGTCGGCGCCGCTGCGCAGCGCGCGCTCGACGCGGCGCGCGGCCGCGCCGAAGCGGCCATCCTCGTGCGGCTCGCCGGCGCGCTGCTCACCGACAAGGACCCCCTCACCGAGGTCATGAGCCAGGTGCGCACCACGTTCAACCTCGACGGCGTCGCGCTGCTGCACAAGAACGCGACCGGTTGGCACCAGGTGTCCGTCGTGGGCGACCATCCGCCTGACTCGCCTGACGCGGCGACCGAGGCCGTCGAGCTCAGCCCCGGGACCGTGCTCGCCATCGCGGGGCCCGACCTGGCGGCCGAGGACCGCCGCGTGCTGCGCGCCTTCAGCGACCAGCTCGCCGTCGCCCTGCGCAGCCGCGAACTGCAGGCGGAGGCGGCCACTGCCGAGCTCCTCGCCCAGGCGAACGACCTGCGCACGGCTCTGCTGCGGGCGGTCTCCCACGACCTGCGCACTCCGCTGGCGTCGATCAAGGCATCGGCGACGACGCTGCTCGCGAAGGACCTGCCGCTCACCGCCGAGGAGACCCACGAGCTGCTCGAGACCATCGACGAGGAGGCCGACCGCCTCAACAGCCTGATCGGCAACCTGCTCGACATGAGCCGGCTGCAGAGCGGTGCGCTCGAACTCGTCCGCCAGGAGGTCGGGCTCGACGAGGTCGTCGCCCGCGCCGTCGCCAGCCTGGGCGACCGCGCCCGCCAGGTCGTCGTCGACGTCCCCGAGAACCTGCCGCACGTGCACACCGATGCCGCCCTCCTCGAGCGCGCCATCGCCAACGTGGTCGACAACGCCATCGCCTGGTCGCCACCCGACGCGCCCGTGCGCGTCGAGGGTGCGTCCATCGGCGGCGCGGTGGAGCTGCGCGTGGTCGACCGTGGGCCGGGGATCCCCCTGGACCAGCGCGAGAACGTCTTCCGCCCCTTCCAGCGCCTCGGCGACAAGCACACCGGCGCGGGAATGGGGCTCGGGCTGGCGGTGGCGCGCGGGTTCGTGGACGCGCTCGGCGGCGAGCTCACCATCGATGACACCCCGGGCGGGGGCACGACGATGCTGTTCCGGTTGGGGGGCGCGGGGTGAGCCTCGTCCTCGTCGTCGACGACGAGGCGCCGATGCGCCGGACGCTCGACATCGGGCTGCGCGCCGGCGGCTACGACGTGGCGCTCGCCGCGACGGGGGAGGAAGCGCTCGCGCTCGCGGCCCGCGACGAGCCAGACGCGGTCATCCTCGACCTCGGGCTGCCCGGCATCGACGGCATCCAGGTGGCGAAGGGGCTGCGCGGCTGGTCGTCGGTCCCGATCATCGTGCTGTCGGCGCGGGGGACCGAGCCGGTGAAGGTCGCCGCCCTCGACGCCGGCGCCGACGACTACGTGACCAAGCCGTTCGGCATGGACGAGCTCCTCGCCCGGTTGCGCGCCGCGCTGCGACGGGCCAACCAGCCCTTCGACGCGACGACGGTACGCACGGCGGACTTCAGCGTCGACCTGTTGGCCAAGACCGTGACCGGGCCCGACGGCGAGGTCCGCCTCACCCCGACGGAGTGGCAGATCCTCGAGCTGCTGGTGCGCCACCGCGGCCAGCTCGTGTCGCAGCGCCAGCTCCTACGCGACGTGTGGGGGCCGGAGTACCGCAACGAGACGCACTACTTGCGCGTGTACATGAGCCAGCTGCGCAGGAAGTTGGAACCTGACCCCGCCCATCCGCGCTACTTCATCACTGAGCCCGGCATGGGCTACCGGCTGATGCTCGAGGAGGAATAGGGCGCGCGTCAGTCGCAGGTGGGGCGGGACCGTCCGTGCTCACGATGTGTGGCTCAGGTGTGGTCGGCGGCGTCGACGGGGTGCTGGGCGTCGATCGCGGCAAAGTCGGGGTCCCGGCGCTCAGCGAGGGCGCGCAACGCCTCGACGTTGGCGGGCTGGCCCATCAGGCGGCGGAACGCCTCGTTCTCGCGCGCCCGGGCCTCGGCGATGGGGCCGCGTAGCGCCGCGACAATGACGCGCTTGCACTCGAGCAGCGACGCCAGCGGTTTGGCGGCGAAGAGTCGCGCCGCCGCGAGCGTCTCGTCCATCAACGCGTCGGGCTCGCACACCTTCCACGCCAGCCCGGCCGCCAGGCAGTCCTCTGCGCTCAGCCACTCCGAGCTCATCAGGGCCCATGTGGCGCGCTGGCGGCCCATGAGGAGCGGGAACGTGTAGCTGCTCGCTGCCTCGGGCGCGACGGCGAGCACGGTGAACGGGCAGCGAGCCCGCGCCGCACGCGACATGACGACCAGGTCGGCGAGGCCGAGCATGGTGGCGCCGATGCCGACTGCCATCCCGTTCACCGCGCAGAGGAGCGGCTTTGGGAACTCGACGAGCGCGTCGACCAGGCCCGGGAACCCGTGCGTGCCGTCGACGCCGGCGCCGTCGTTGCGCGCCGCCATCTCCACGACGTCCGTGCCGGCGGAGAACGCCCGGCCCGTGCCGGTGATGACCACCACGGCGATCCCAGGGTCGCTCGTCGCCGCGAGCAGCGCGTCGGTCGTGGCGTCGTAGAGCGCCTCGTTGAACGCGTTGAGCCGGTCCGGCCGGTCGAGGGTGATGACGCGGACGCGCTCGGCGTCCTCGATCCTGATCATGCGTGTTGCGTATCGCGTGCGGCCGTCTGGGTGCAACGCTGCAGCATCACGGCGGCGCGCGGCGGGGCGCGGCGGCGGTGGCCGGGTGGCCCCGGGCCGCCGACGCTGCTGGAATGGCGCGGGTGGAACGGCTGGCAGGGCGGACGGCGCTCGTCACGGGCGCGAGCAGGGGGATCGGGGCATCGATCGCCGAGCGGCTGGCGGCCGAGGGGGCAGACCTCGTCATCACCGCGCGGACGGTCGACCACCACGACCACCTGGCAGGGAGCCTCAACGAGACAGTCGAGCGGTGCCGCCGCCACGGCGTGAACGTCACTGCGGTGGCGGCCGACCTGGCCGACCCCGCCAGCCGGGCGCGCATCGTCCCGTCGGCGCTCGAGGCGCTCGGCGGCCGGATCGACGTGCTCGTCAACAACGCCGCCGCCGCCATCTACGGGCCCATGCTGGAGTACACCGCGAAGCGGGCGCGCCTCAGCGTCGAGGTCAACGTGTTCGCGCCGATGGAGCTGACGCAGGCGGTCGTACCGGGCATGGTCGAGCGGGGCGAGGGCTGGGTGGTGAACCTGTCGAGCGCAACGGCGCGCCACGCGCCCGGCCCGCCGTTCCGGACGAGCGGTGTGAGCGCGCAGATCGGGTTCTACGGGGCGACGAAGGCGGCGCTCAACCATCACCAACGCGTTCGCTGTGGAGCTGCACGGCTCCGGGGTGCGGATCAACACGGTGGAGCCGCGGGCTGCGGTGCTGAGCGAGGGCGCTGACGCGTTGGTCGGGGGGACGCTGCGTGACGACCAGATCGAGTCGATGGAGGCGATGGTCGAGGCGGTGCTCGCGCTGTGCGTGTGCGAGCCCGACCGGACCGGGCAGGTGTTCGTCAGCCTCGACCTGCTCGACGAGCTGGGCGCGACGGTGATGCAGCTCGACGGCCGCGCCCCGTACCCCGGCGGCCAGCGCCCCGCCCGGTAGCCCCCGCCTGGCGCGCGGGTGGGCGCCGGGGCGCCGCTCGCGGCCGCCCCTCGGCTCGCGCGCCCGCCTGGGCCGCGCGCCGGCTCGTGTGGCGCGAAATTCGCGCCACACGGCAAATTTTTCGCGCGTTCGGGCTGGATTTCGCGAATTTTTGGCCGCATGGCGCGAAATTCGCGCCACACCCGGCCCGTGCGCCCCCGAAACGAGGGCGGACGCCGGCGCGAGCGCCCGCCGCGCGGGCGCCCGCGCGCGTTAGGCCGGCAGCGGGATGCGGTAGAGGGCGGCGGCGTTGTCCTGCAGGACCTTGCGCTGCACCTCCGGCGCCACACCGTCCAACCCCTTCGCCGCGTACGTCAGGCTGTCGGGGTACAGGCACGTCGGGTGCGGGAAGTCGGTCTCGAACAGGACGTGGTCCTCGCCCAGCACCTCGAACGTATGCGCCACGTCGATCTTCTCGAACCAGTAGCAGGCGTACATCTGCCGCTTGAAGTACTCCGACGGCCGCAGCGACAGGTAGTCCATCGACCCCGCAGCCGTCTCGTCGGCCTGGTGGTCGAGCGCCTCGAGCACGAACGGGATCCACCCGATCCCGCTCTCGACCGACACGACCTTGAGGTCGGGGTGACGCTCGAGCATCCCCGAGTAGATGATGTTCGCCAGCACCCGCGCGTTGGTGATGTACATCATCGCCGACCCGATCCCGAGCTTCTGGTCGTCACCGAGCGACGGCCATGGCGACGTCCCGAACCACTGCAACGTTGTCGAGCTGGCCCCGATGTGGAAGTGCACCGGCATGGCCAGCCCGGAGCACGTCTCCCAGAGGGGGTCCCACACGCGGTCGCCCAGGTCGGGCAGCGAGCACGACGCCTGCGGGTCGCTCGTCATGTTCACCCCGCGCATGCCCATCCCCGCCGCCCGCTCGGCTTCGGCGATGGACGCCTCGATGTCCCACCACGGCAGCAGCGCCATCGGGAACAGGCGGCCGCCGCTCGCGTCCTGCAGGTCCGCCATGTAGTCGTTGTAGAGGGTGACGCACATGAGCTTGAGCTCCGGGTCCTTGACCTCGGCGAACTTCTGCCCTCCGAACCCGGCCACGTTCGGGTACACCACCTGCGCGTAGATCCCCACCTCGTCCATCACCGCCAGGCGGGTCGTGAGGTCGTACGCGCCCGGGTGCACGTCGTCGATCGTCCACGACATGAAGGCGGTGCCGCGGCAACGCGCCCCGTCCCGGTCCACCACGGCGGACGCCATGGCCCGGCCGAGCACCTGGTCGTCGATCGCCCACGATTCCTGCCCGTTGACCTCGACGATGTGGGGAACCCGGTCCTCGAACCCCCGCGGCGCCCGCGACGTCCAGAGGTCGTGCGGCTCGGTCAGGTGGGTGTCGGTGTCGATGACGCTGACGTCTGACAGGAGGGCCATGCCCAACGATACGTCAGGTGGTGAACTCCGCGATCATGCGCTCGACGCTGTCGTCGGCCCACGCCAGCAGCGTCGCCGCCGGGGTGCCGCCCAATGGGTGCCCGACCACGACCCGCCGGCAGTCGGGCATGCCGAGGGTCGCGGCGACCCGCGCCGTCAGGTCCGAGAACATCGTTGTCGTCACGACGAGGGCCGGTACCCCCCGCCGTTCCAGCTCAACGGAGTCGTGGACACTCCACGACGTGCAGCTCCCTCAATCGGCCGACCCGGTGATGACCAGGTCGACCTCCTTCTGCAATCTGTCCAGCACCTCGTCGCTGCAGGCGGTGGCCGCGTTGTGGCCCGGCCCCTTGTCGGTCACCAGCGTGACCGTCGCCCCCGTCCGGGCCGCGATCTGCGACGCCGCCCGTTCCATCACCAGCCGGGCGTTGGGCTTGGCGTTGTCGAGCACCCCGATGCGGAGGCCGGTGAGGACCGGCCGGCCTGGCTGGCGGAGGGAGGACGGCGGCCCTACCGCTCCGTCCGGCGCATAGATCTGCATGCAGGCTCCTTTCAGGGCTCGACGGGGAGGGTGACGCTCTTGGTCATGCCCCAGCTCGGGATGACGCTCGAGTGCTTCCCTGCGCCACCGCAGACGAACACGCGGATGTGGTCGGGGTGGGCGGTGACCGGCAGCAGGTCGTCGTCGGGCACCGCGTGCATCCATGGCTCCCACGCTCGCGACTGGAACGCGGCGCGCACCCGGCCGGCGGGCAACCGCGCCCGCTGGAACACGTACGACTGGACGTCCCGCCGCGACCACCCCGCGGACGCAATGGTGGCGGCGTGCTCGGGGCACAGGGCGAGGAAGAACTCCCCCTGCGAGATCACCACGTTGTTGTGGCCCATCGTGGCCATCGCCGACGCCACCTTGTCGAGGATCGCCTCCGGCTCGGAGCTCTCCATGTCGTGCACGTTGTGGGGGCCTTCGCCACAGTGGACGGTGACCGCCGAGGGCGCGTCGACGCCGACGCTGGCGGCGTAGCCCTGCCACGGCGTGGCATCGATGTGCTCGGCGACGCAGTAGGTGTACTTCGCCGGACCGCCCTGCGTGGACGCGTCGCCGGGCCCGGGCACGGCACCGGCCACATGGAGCAGCACGAGGCGTACGGCGCGGCCGGTCGTCGCATTGGCGCGGTTGCCTGGGCCGAACGCACCGGTCCCACCGTTGTAGCCACCGCGCCTCGCCGCCTCGCCGTGGACGATGAGCAGCGGGGCCACGCAGTGGGTCGTCGCGTTGACGCCGCGCAGGTTGACCTCCGGCCGGGCCAGGGCGCGCACCGCGCTGATCACGACCGGCAGGTGCTCGGGCGCGCACCCGGCCATCACGGCGTTGACGGCGATGATGCGCCGCGTCGCCTCGCCGAACCGGGGCGGCAGCGTGGCCACCACTTCATCGGGGTCGACGTCGCCCAGCGCGCCCAGCATGGCGTCGACGCGCTCGGGTGTCGGCGCCACAATCGGCAGCCCGTCGCCCCACCCGCGCTCGGCGAGTAGGGCGTCGAGCGCGTCCGGCGTGTCGGCGACCTCGATCAGGGTCACGCGGTCAGTCTTGTCGATGGGGGACGAACTCCGCTGAACTTGGCGGCCATGACCCTCACCGACCCTCCGGGGATCTGCATCGCCGGGCTCCTGCCCGAACCGCTGTCCCCGACGAAGGAGGCCCTCGCCGCGGCCCTCGCTGCCTCCGCCGACGCCGGCTTCGCCGAGATGTCGAGCTGGGCGTGGCTGCTGCCGATGATGGCGGCCGACGGCACGCACGCCGGTGCCGCCGCGGCCCTCGGGCGGATGGGCCTGCGCGTGCGGATGGTGGAGGCAGCGTTCGCGTGGGCGACCGGCGCGAGCGACGAGGAGGCGCGCGCCGACGCCGCGACGGTGGCCGGCATCGCCGAGGCCGTCGGCGCCTCGCTCGTCATGGCGGTGTGCCTCGAGCCCACCATCCCCGACCGCGCCCGCGCCCAGGCCCGCCTGGCCGAGGTGGCCGATCGGGCGCGCGCCGTCGGCGCGCGGACGTGCGTCGAGTTCCTCCCGTGGTCGGCCATCCCGGGGCTGCGCGACGCGTGGGACCTCGTCGCGCCCCTCGACGACGTAGGCCTCATTGTCGACATGTGGCACTGGCAGCGCCAGCCGGGCGGGCCGGCCACCGATGCGCTCAAGGACGTCCCGCCCGAGCGCGTGTACTGCCTGCAGCTGGCCGACGCACCGGCACAGGCCGAGGGTGAGCTGATGGAGGAGACGATGACGGCGCGCCTGCTGCCCGGCGACGGCGACGTCGACTACGGGCCGGTCAAGGAGTGGTTGGCCGGGGCGGCACCGTTCGTCGCGCCGGAGGTCTTCAACGGTGGCCTCGTCGTCCGCCGTGGTGTGGGCCCGTTGGCCGCCGCAACCTACGAGGCCGCGGTGCGGGTGATGGCCTGATGGCGATCGAGATCGACCACGGCGGCCGCGTCGCGCTGGTCACCGGCGCGGGTGCGGGCATCGGCCGCGAGATCGCCCGGTGGATGGCGCGTGCCGGCGCTGCCGTTGCCGTGAACGACCTGCGCGCCGAGCGGGCCGAGGCGGTCGTCGCGGAAATCGAAGCCGAGGGCGGCACGGCCGTCGCCGTGCCCGCCAACTGCCGCAACGACGCCGAGGTCGGCGCCATGGTCGCAGCGACGGTCGAACGCCTCGGCGCCCTCGACATCGCGGTCAACAACATCGGCAACCTCCCACCCGGCCGCGGCCTGTCGCCGGTCGTCGACATGGACGGCGCGTACTGGCGCGACCTGCTCGACCAGGACCTCGTGCTGGCCGCCCTGTGCGGGGCCGCCGAGGCCCGGCAGCTGCTCGAGCAGGGGAGGGGCGGCGTGATCCTGTTCGTGAGCTCGGGCGAGACGACGCGCCCGTCGCCGCTCAACGCCGCCTACGCGGCGGCCAAGGCGGGCATCAACCATCTGGTGACGTCGATGGCGGTCGAGCTCGGGCCCGCCGGCATCCGCGTGCTCGCCATGGCGCCCGGCACGACCATGACCGAGGACATCCGCGCCGTGTTCGACGACGCCCACATGGCGCGCATCGTCGAGTCGACGCCGTTGCGGCGCATGACCGAGCCCGAGGAGCTCGGCCGCCTCGCGGTGTTCCTGGCGAGCGACCTGGCGCGGTGCATCACCGGCCAGCTCATCCTCGCCGACGCCGGGGCGTTCCTGTCGCGGAACCGCCCGAACCTTCCCGTAGACGGCCCAGGACCGGCACCGCAGCGATCTTCTCCTCGGTGAGCTCGTCCCACCTCACCCTGGGCGCGGCGCGACGCCGGCGCGGGCACTCGATGACCCGCTCGGGCGTGACGATGAGGTCGAGGCGGAAGTCGTGCGGCGTGACGGGGATGCGCCCGGCGTCGACCACCTGCACGTCGTGGACGGTCGTGGCGACGACCGTGCGCGGGCCGATCAGCCCGTACGCCCCCCCGAGCGCGTACTCGAGGTCGCTGAACCCGCCGCCCTTGCCGAGCCGCGCCCCGTCGGCGGACACGGCGACGCACCCGGCCACCACCAGGTCGACGGGCTCGACGTCCTCGAGCTCGACGGGCTCGCCGTAGCGCGACGCGCCGCCGATGGACGCCGCTTGCCGCGGCGCGACCGGCAGCGCCGCGGGGTCGAGGCGGAAGAACGGGCGGGCGTCGGCGAGGCGCGGCACAGCCATGAACAGCGTCTTGCCGTCCTCGAGGGCGCGCCGGCGCACCGGCAGCTGCGGTGAGTCGGGGTTGGCCTTGACGGTCGTCGCGCCGTGCCATTCGCGGCGGTCGCGCAGCCGGTCCGCTGCCGCCTCGGCGCCGACGAAGTTCGGGATGCGCCCTTCGGCGCCGGGGAACCGCGCCGCCCCGACGCGCCGCAGTGCCGCCCACACCTCGTCGCGCAACGCGGCCTTGGACGCGAGGACCGACGGGTCCCCGGCCCGCGTCGCGGTCGTGCTGCGGGCGCCTTATGCGGCGGCCTTCTCCAGGATGTGCACGCCGCACGCCGAGCCGAGGCCGATGACGTGGGCGAGCCCGACCTTGGCACCGGGGATCTGGCGGTCGCCGGCCTCGCCGCGCAGGTGGTGGCAGACCTCCCAGATGTTCGCGATCCCCGTCGCGGCGATGGGGTGGCCCTTCGACTGCAGCCCGCCCGACACGTTGACCGGGGTCCGCCCGTCGCGCCACGGCGCGCCGCTCTGGAAGAAGTCGACGGCGCCGCCTTCCTCGCACAACATCAGGTTGTCGTAGTGCACGAGCTCGGCCGTGGCGAAGCAGTCGTGCAGCTCGACGAGGTTGAGGTCCTCGGGCCCGATGCCGGCAGCTTCGTAGGCCCGCGTGGCGGCGTTGCGCGTGAGGGTGTTGACGTTGGGGAGGACCTGGCACGCCTCCTCCCACGGGTCGGTCGTCAGGACCGAGGCGGCGATCTTCACGGCGCGGCGGCGCTGTTCGAGCGACAGCGTCTTGAGCTTCGAATCTGACACCACCACGGCTGCCGCCGCACCGTCGCAGTTCGCCGAGCACATGGGACGGGTGTTCGGGTAGGCGATCATGACGTCGTTCATGATCTCGTCGAGGGTCATGCGCTTCGTGTAGGCGGCGAGCGGGTTGAGCGTGGAGTGGGCGTGGTTCTTCTCGCTGATGCGGGCGAACAGCTCGAACGTCGTGCCCCCGTAGCGGTGGCCGTACTCGACGCCGATCTGGGCGAACACCCCGGGCATCGTCTCGGTGCCGATCCGCCCGTCGACGGCGGCGACGGCGCCGTAGCGGCCCGTCGGCGTCCAGGTCTGCGCGTCCTGCTTGCGCGAGCCGCCGGCGAGCAGCCCGGCGCCCGCCAGCTTCTCGACGCCGACGGCGAGGCCCATGTCCGCTTCGCCCGCCTTCACCGCCATGACGACCGTCCGCAGGGCGGTGGCGCCCGTCGCGCACGCGTTGGCCACGTTGTACACGGGGATCCCGGTCTGGCCGATCTGCTTCTGGAGCTGCTGACCGATGCCGCCGGCGGCCCCCATGAGGTTGCCCGCGGCGAGCACGCCCATGTCCTTCATCTTCACGCCGCCGTCGGCGAGGGCGTTGAGGGCCGCCTCCGACGCCAGGTCGACGACGTCCTTGTCCGGGTGCTTCCCGAACTTCGTCATGTGGATGCCGAGGATCCAGACGTCTTCTGCCATGGTGGAAGTGCTCCTCTCGCTCAGGCTGCGGGCTCGAAGCCGAACCCGACCGCCTCGGTGCCGGCCTCGTCGCTGCCGATCGGGAAGGTGGTCAGGCGGACCTTCATGCCGGTCTTCACGTGCTCGGGGTCCGCGGTGACGTTGACGACGTTGGCCCGCACGCTGGTGCCGTCGCAGTCGATCACGCCGGCGACGAAGGGGACCGGGATGCCGGGCGCGGCGAACGACACGATCGTGAAGGTGCGCAGCGTGCCGGTCGTCGCCACGTCCACCTTCTTGAACTGCGTGCCGCTGCAGCTGGCGCACGCGTTGCGGTGGTCGAAGTAGCGGGCGCCGCACTCCGTGCATTCGTTGGCCACCAGGTGCGGTTCGTTGCCGAGCACCAGGTAGTCGACCAAGGGGACTTGTGCAGCCATCTCCGCTCCCATGCCGTCGTACAGGGTACGCCTTCCTACCCCGCCGCCCCGCCCGGCTGCCAACCGGGCGGGCGGCGCCCCCGCCGACCGCGCCGGCCGCCACGGCCGCCAGCGCGGGCGCCGGCGCCCGCGGGCGCCGACCGCGCCGCTAGGGGCGCGGGCGGAACACGGGCACCGGCTCCCCGCCGCCGGGGCGGCTGAACCCCACGACGAGCGCCATCCCGGCGGCCAGGCCGCCCGGGTCGGCGTCCAGCGGCGCGGTCAGCCACGGGCCCTCGGCGAGCTCGACCACGCCGACCGGCGGGGCCGCGCCCTCACGGCTGTGCACGACCGTCCACGTGACCAGCGTGGCGTCGCCGCTGGCCGGCGCCCACTCCAGGCGCTCCGACGTGCACTGCGCGCACCGGTCCAGGGCGACGCCGCCGCGCGTGTACGGCGCCTGCCAGTGCCCGCACGCCGCGCATCGCCGGATGAGCAGTTGCCCGGACGCCGCCGCGTCGAAGAACGCCGCCGACGCCTCGTCGCGGCTGACGGGCCCGCTCATTTGGTGTGGGGGGACAGCACGACGGTGCCGTGGAAGTCGAGGACGCCGCCGTTGCCGCTCACGAGCACGACGTCGTGCGAGGGCGCCTGCCGCGCGCCCCCCTGCCCGCGCGCCTGGATGACCGCCTCCGACAGCGGCGTCACGCCCCAGAGGTAGTAGCCCGAAAGCTGCCCGCCGCCGGTGTTGGTCGGCAACGAGCCCCCGGGTGCCAATGCCCCGCTCGCCGCGAACGGGCCGCCCTCGCCCTTCGCGCAGAACCCGTAGTCCTCGAGGGTGATGAGGACGGTGAACGTGTAGCAGTCGTACAGCTCGCACACGTCCACGTCGGTCGGCTTGATGCCGGCCATCCCCATGGCCGCGGCGCCGGACCGCACGGCTCCGCTCACCAGGCCGAACTCGCACCCGCGCTCGATCGAGTACGCCGGGTGGCCCTGGCCCCAGCCCCAGATGTACACCGGGGGCTGCGCCAGGTCGCGGGCGCGCTCGGCGCTCGTGATCACGAACGCCACGCCGCCGTTGGAGACCAGGCAGCAGTCGAGCAGGCGGAGCGGCTCGACGATCCAGCGCGAGGCTTGGTGGTCGGCGAGCGTGATCGGGTCGCGCATCGTGGCCAGCGGGCTGCGCGACGCCCACGCCCGCTGGGCCACGGCGATGGCGCCGAGGTGCTCGGTCGTGGTGCCGTAGCGCTCCATGTGGCGGCGGGTTGCCAAGGCGTACAGCGGGTTGGCGCCGAGCAGCCCGTTGGCGCGGGCCACGCCGCGGAACCCCTCGAGGGGCGTGCTCGGCGGCGCTGCGTAGACCGAGGACGCGCTGGCCCCCGGCGCGGAGAGCGGGGCGTCCGCGTGCACGTACACCACCGCCTCGCACATCCCCGTCGCCACGGCCATGGCGCCGTACTGGATGGCGGCGCTGGCCGTCGCGCCCGCGGCGCTGAGCGTCACGTTGAGGCGCAGGTCGCGCATCCCCAATGTGTCGGGGAGCTGGAACGTCCCGCCGCCGGTCATACCGTTGCTGGTGAGCAGGCCGTCGATGTCGCGGATCCCGAGCCCGGCGTCGGCGACGGCACGCAGGACGGCGTCGGCGGCGAACTCGTTGGTGGTGCGGCCGTACACCTTGCCGACGTCGGTGATGCCGAGCCCCGCGATGGCCGCGGCGCCGCTCACGTCCGTGTGCGCCATGGCCGGCGACCTTAGCCCGGGCGCTGCGGGCGCCCGGCGTGCTCACGATTCGGTGAACTCTCGGCTGACCGCGCCCGCCGCCCCGGGCGATTGGCGATCATGGTGGCGGTGGTCGATGCTCCAGCCGTGGTGGCCCGCGTCCTCGTCGTCGAGGACGACCCCAACGTCGCCGAAGTCGTCACCCGCTACCTCGAGCGGGAGGGCTACGAGGTCGACGCCGTCGCCGACGGGGCCGAGGGGCTGCGACGCGCCCTGGCCGAACCGCCCGACCTCGTGGTGCTCGACCTGATGCTCCCGTCGCTCAGCGGGGTCGAGGTGTGCCGGCGCCTCCGCGCCGTTGCGCCCGTGCCGGTGATCATGCTCACCGCACGCGGCGAGGAGGCGGACCGGATCGCCGGCCTCGAGCTGGGCGCCGACGACTACATGGCCAAGCCCTTCTCGCCGCGCGAGCTCACGGCGCGCGTGAAGGCCGTGCTGCGGCGGGCGGCGGCGCCGCTCGTCGCCAACGATCAGCCGACCGAGCTCGCCGCGGGGGACCTCACGGTCGACCTGGTCGCCCACGAGGCATGGCGCGGGGGCGAGCTCGTGGCGCTGACCGCCAAGGAGTTCGACCTGCTCGTCCACTTCATGCGCAACCCGCGGCGCGCCTTCCGGCGGGAGGAGCTGCTCGAAGACGTCTGGGGCTTCACCTACGGGGACACCTCCACGGTGACCGTCCACGTACGCCGCCTGCGCGAGAAGATCGAGGACGACCCGTCGGCCCCCCGCCGCGTCACCACCGTGTGGGGCGTCGGCTACCGCTTCGAGCCGTGACCCGCCGCTGGGCCATCCCCGCCGGAGTGGCGGCGCTCGGGCTGGCGGTCACCGCCGGTGTGGCGGCGGCGTCCGGCATCCGGGGCCACGACGCCATGCGCCTGGTCGTCGAGTCGGTCGTCGGCGCCGCCGCCGCGGGGGCCGTCGCCGCGGCGGTGCTGCGCGGTGTGCGGCGGTCCGGCCTCGGCGTGCAGATCGCCATCGCGACGCTCGCACCGCTGCTCGCCGTCGCCATCGGCGTGGTGTGGGCGGCGTCGGGCATGTTCATCATGCGCCACGACCTGTGGGTGCTGTGGATTGTGCTGGTCGCGGCGGGCACGGTGGGCGCACTGACGGCGTTGGTCCTCGGCGGGCGCGTCGCTGCCGCGGCGCGGTCGGTGGGGCTCATGGCGCGCCAGCTGGCCGAGCCTGGCCCGCCGGCGCCGGCGACGAGCAGGGGCGCCCCGCAGGAACTGGCGTCGCTCGCCGCCGAGCTCGAACGCACGGCGGCGCGGCTCACTGAGGCGCAGGAGCGCTCGGCCGCGGCCGAGCGCAGCCGCCGGGAACTCGTCGCCTGGGTCTCCCACGACCTGCGCACGCCGCTCGCCGGCATCCGCGCCATGGTGGAGGCGCTCGAGGACGGCGTCGTCGACGACCCCGCGACCGTGGCGCGCTACCACCGGACCATGCGCCAGGAGGCCGACCGGCTCGCCGGGCTGGTCGACGACCTGTTCGAGCTGTCGCGCATCCACGCCGGCGCCCTGTCGCTCGATCTCGAGCGCGTCGCGCTCGACGAGCTGGTCTCCGACGCCATCGCCGGCGCGTCGATCGCGGCGCGCGCCAAGGGCGTGTCGTTATACGGCGACGTCGAGCAACCACCGCCCGTCGTCGAGCTGTCGACCCCCGAGATGGCCCGCGTCGTGCGCAACCTGCTCGACAACGCGATCCGCCACACGCCCGCCGGCGGCGCCGTGGTCGTCGACGCGCGCGTCGACGCGTCCGGTGCCGCCGCCGAGGTGTCGGTGCGCGACGGGTGCGGCGGCATTCCCGAGGCGGACCTCCCCGAGGTCTTCGAGACCGCGTACCGCGGCGACGCGGCGCGGACGCCGGGCGACGGGGGAGCGGGGCTCGGGCTCGCCGTGGCGCGTGGGCTGGTGGAGGCCCACAAGGGGCAGATCTCGGTGCGCAACGAGGGTCCCGGCTGCCGGTTCACCGTGCGGCTGCCCCTGCCGCGATGAGGTAGGCGGCGCGCCCCGCGGCCACGCGAGGGGGCGCGGCCTATCATGCGCCCACGACGACGTGCACCGGCCACAGCCACGGCGCTGGGGACGCCTGGTTCGAGACGGTCCTGCGCTCAGTCCCCGACGGGGTGATCGTCGTGGACGCCGAGGGCCGGGTCATCGAGGCCAACGCGGTCGCCGAGGTGCTGTTCGGGGCGGCGCCCGCCGAGCTGGTCGGCCAGCCGGTCGAAGCCCTGGTGCCCCACGACGCCCGGGCGCGCCACCGGGCGCACCGCGACGCCTACGGTGCCGCGCCCGCGACGCGGGCGATGGGCACTGGCCTCGAGCTCGAAGCGCAGCGGCGCGATGGCGCGCGCGTCCCGGTCGACGTGAGCCTGGCACCGGTGCCCGGCGGTCGGGGCGAGGTCGTCGCCATCGTGCGCGACGTCACCGAGCGCCGCCGCGAGGAGGCGCGGCTCGGCTACCTGGCCGCAGTGGTCCAGTCGTGCAACGACGCCGTCTACAGCGTGGACCGCAACGGGGGCATCACGGCGTGGAACCCGGCCGCCACTGCGCTGTTCGGGCACCGTGCGGCGGACGTGCTCGGGTGGCGCGGCACCCGGCTCTTCCCCGAGGACCGGTGGACGGAGCAGGAGGCCGTGCTGCGGCGCGTCCTTGCGGGTGAAGCGCTGGGCCACGTCGAGACCGACATCCTGCGCAACGACGGGTCGACCGTGCCGGCGCTGCTGACCGTGTCGCCGATCGAGGACGGGCGGGGCCGCGTGGTGGGCGCGTCCGTGATCGCGCGCGACATCACCGAGCAGCGGCTCGCCCTGGCGACCCTGGCCGACAGCGAGCAGCGGCTCCGTGAGAGCCAGGCCCTCGCCCACGTCGGCAGCTGGGTCGTCGACCTCGCCACCGGGGTGGTGCAGTGGTCCGAGGAGCTGCACCGCATCCACGGCGTCGACCCGACCGAGTTCGAGGGCACCGTCGAGGCCGCCCTGGCGTTCATGCACCCCGAGGACCGCCCCGCGGAGCTCCCGCGCACTGCGGTCGAGGGCGAGTTCCGCATCGTGCGCCCCGACGGCACCGTGCGCTGGCTGTTCTCCCGCGGCGAGGCCGTGGTCGATGCCCGCGGCGCGGTCATCGGCATGCGCGGGATCTGCCAGGACGTCACCGAGCGCCACGACGCCGCCGAGGCAATCCGCATCGCCTACGAGCGCGAGCGCGTCGCCGCTGAGCAGTTGCGGGCTGCGGACCGCATGAAGGACGAGTTCCTCGCGACCGTGTCGCACGAGCTGCGCACACCGTTGACCACGATCATCGGGTTCGCGCCGCTGCTCATCGACCCTCCGGCTTCCGTCAGCGCAGCGGACGTCGTCGAGCGGATCGACCGGAACGCGACGGAGATGCTGGCGATGGTCGAGCGCGTGCTCGACTTTTCGCGCGTCACCGCGGGCGCCGTCGAGGTCCACGCCGAGCCGGTGAGCCTCAATGAGCTCGTGACCTCCCTGCTCGACGGGTTCACGGGGCCGCGCGTCAAGTTCAGAGCAGATGGCATCCCTGCGCCGGTCGTCGCCGACCGCGAGGCCACCCGACACATCCTCGACAACCTCTTGTCGAACGCGGCCAGGTTCTCCCCGCCCGATGCGCCGATCGAGGTGACGGTGGCGGCGGCCGGCGACTGCGCCGTCGTGAGCGTCTCCGACGAGGGGCCGGGCGTCCCGCCGGAGCTGCGCGAGAAGGTGTTCGAGCGCTTCTTCCGCGGCAACGGCCAGCCCGCCGGAAGCCGTGGCGCAGGGGTCGGGCTGGCCATCGCCCGCCGGTATGCGGAGCTGCAGGGCGGCAGCCTCTGGTGCGAGGGCAACGTGTTCCGCTTCACGCTCCCACTGGCATGAAGGTGGTCCGGTGGTGCGTGCTGGTGGGTGCCTGCTGGGCCACGGTGCGCTCGCTCCCGAGCGTGGCGCGTTACCTCAGGATGCGGGCGACATAGGGGGGCGGGCCATGAGCGTCCGGACGCGCTCGAGGATCCGCGCGGGTGCGACGTCATCGTGGCCGCTCTCCTCGACGAAGTCCGCCAGTTGCCGCAGCGATGCGCCGACATGGCCGCGAACGGCGGCGACGAGCCCATCGAACTCTTCGGACTGGCGCACGGCGCGCAGCGACTCGACCACGTCGCGGTAGCTCTCCTGCCCGCTGTTGGCGCCCACGATGTAGCCGACGGCGAAGGCGAGGACGATGCCCACCGCTACTCGGCCACCGCTTCGAGGTGGAGCAGCACCTGCACGTCGGGGTAGATGCGCAGCATCATGAGTGTGGGCGCTTCCAACTGGAACTCCCTGATATCGATCACCCGCTCGCCGGTCACCACGAGACGGTCGTCGTTGACGACCGTTACGCCGACGGCGCCGTCGAGCTTGACGTTCATGCCATGGAACGTCAACTGCCCGACGACCTCGGCCCGGCCGTCGACCCCGAGGGGCCACGCCTCCTCGAGGTCCACGGCGGCCACCGGGAACGCCCGGGCGTCGACGCGCCTGCGCAGCTCGGCGTCGTACAGCGAGTTCCCCGACGTCAGGGCGGCGATGTCGACCTCGACGCGGCCGTGGGCCGAGAGGACGGCGCCGTCGCGAACTTCGGCCGTGATGCGGCCCCGCAGCCCGGTCGTGCCGAAATCGATCGCCCCCACGTTGGACCGGGCGCGGATCATGATCGCCGACTGTTCCTCCACGACGCGGAACCCGCGGCCCACGTCGGCCGGCCACCCCGGCTCCGCAACGTCATCGGCAGTGTGCACCGAGCGCGGGTAGGGGATGCGGACCGGGGCATCGCGCAATTGGACCGGCGCCGGGCCGGCGCGCAGCGTTGCGGTGTCGAGCAGCGCGTAGCGCTCGACGACCGCGGTGAGGCGGTCGCGTTCGTCGGACAGGATGCCCATCCAGTGGTCCATGACCCGCCGGCCGTCTGCCGTGAGGGCGTAGACGTGGCGCGTCGCGCCGGCGGTCGGCTCTGCGTCCCACGACTCGAGCAGGCCGTCGCGCTCGAGGTCGGCGAGGGCGCGGTACACCGACGCGCGGTAGGCGGGACCGAACCCCATGGCACCGAGGGGCTCCACGAGCCGGTAGCCGTGGCGGGGCTTCTCTGACAGCAGCAGCAGAATGGCGGGGTACACGAAGTGGCGCGGCGCGGCGATCTCGAACCGGCAGTGCGGTGGATCGGTCCAACCTGCCGACGCCTCCGACATGTGCCCCCTTCTGCACGGCAGACCCGCCCGGGCGCCACGTCGCGTACCCGGGAGGGAGGCCTAGTATGCCGTAGCACGGACGATGCGCATTGCCTCGGGCTCTCCGGGCACGACGTCGCTGCGGCGGCGTTCGGCCTGGCCCGGCGGTTCGCCGCGGGGGCCACGCTCTGGTGCTGGTCACCCGTCTGGCCGCACCATGCGCAGCACGTCGCGGTCGAGTTCGTGCACCCGGTCATCGTCGGCACCCGCGCGCTCCCCGCCGAGGCGGTCGAAGGCGCCGACGTCACGGCGGCGTTGCGGACGCTCGTATCGCCGGGCGATGTGATCGCCGCCGTCGCCCCGGCGGACCAGCCGGCGGTCGCACCGCTGCTCCGGCGGGCGGCGGCGTGGGGCGCGACCACGGTGTGGATGGGCGCGGGGGACAGGCCGCCGTCTGGCGCGGCCGACCACGTGCTCTGGGTCGCCGCCGCCGACGGCGCCTGGTCGGGCGACCTCGTGCTCCTGTACCACCTGCTCTGGGAGCTGACCCACGTGTGCTTCGAGCACCCGGGGCTCCTCTCCGAGGAGGCGTGCACCGAGGACGTGTGCATTACCTGCTCAGACCAGGCCCGACTCGGCGAGGTCGTCGCGCCGGGCGCCGAGGGGTGGGCGACCGTCCGCACCGCCGCCGGCGCCGAGGCGGTGGAGACGACGCTCGTCGGCCCCGTCGAGCCCGGTGACCTGGTCCTCGTGCACGCCGGGACGGCCATCGACCGGGTGGACGAATGACCGATTTCCTCTACCCGTTCATCGACGCGGACGAGCGCGACCCCGGCCCGTTGCTCGCCGACCTGGCCCGGTCGGCGGCGGCCAAGGCCGACGCGACGCTCGCGCTGCGCACCGCGACCATGGCCGCGACCGCGACCGCGCTGGTGCGCCTCGCCGACGACATGGCAGCGCGGTTCTCGGCCGGCGGCCGGCTCCTGACGTTCGGCAACGGCGGGAGCGCGACGGACGCGGCGTCGGTCGCCGCGCTGTTCCGGTCAGCGCCCGGCGGCCGCCCGTTGCCGGCGCGGTCGCTCGCCGCGGACGAGGCTGTGCTCACCGCCCTCGCCAACGACGTCGGGTTCGACCTGGTGTTCAGCCGCCAGGTCATCGCCCACGGCCGCCCCACCGACATCGCCCTCGGGGTGTCGACGAGCGGTGATTCGGCCAACGTCGTGCGCGCGCTGGTCGAGGCGAGCGCACGGGGGCTGTTGACGGTCGGGTTCGCCGGCTACGAGGGCGGGGCGATGGCCGCGGCACCGCTCGACCACTGCGTCGTCGTGCCCTCGGCCAGCGTGCACCGGATCCAGGAGACGCAGGCGGCGCTGCTGTTCGAGCTGTGGCGCCTGGTCCAGGGCGCCGTGGGGCGCGCCGCATGACGGACGCGGCGGACCGTGAAGCCGCCGTCCTCGACCGGATCGAGGCCTTCCGGCGCCGGCGCCCGAGGTTCACCGACGAGCTGATCACGCTCGCCCACGGGGCGGGCGGGAAGGCATCAGCCAGCCTGGTCGAGGCCGTCTTCGCCTCCGCGTTCGCCAACGAGGCCCTCGCCCCGCTGGCCGACGGCGCCGTCCTCCCCCTGCCGTCCGGGGAGCGGGTCGTGCTGTCCACCGACTCGTTCGTGGTCAAGCCCCTCCGGTTCCCGGGCGGGTCGATCGGGGACCTGGCCGTCAACGGGACGGTGAACGACCTGGCGGTGATGGGAGCGGTGCCGATTGGGCTGTCGGCGGCGTTCGTGATCGAGGAGGGCTTCCGCGTCGACGACCTGCGCGCCATCGTCGACGACATGGCCGTGGCCGGCGAGGCAGCCGGCGTGCGCGTCGTCACGGGGGACACCAAGGTCGTCAACCGGGGTGCGGCGGACGGGCTGTTCATCACCACCGCGGGGGTCGGGGTCGTCCCGGCGGCGGTGGTGCTCGGCGCCGACCGCGTGCGCCCCGGGGACCGCGTCCTGGTGTCGGGGACGATCGCCGACCACGGGATGGCGGTGATGCTGGCGCGCGGCGACCTGGCCATCGAGGCGCCGCTGCAGTCCGACACCGCACCGCTGGCCGGCCTCGTCGCCGCCTTGCTGGCCGCGGCGCCGTCGACCCGGTGGATGCGCGACCCGACGCGGGGCGGCCTGGGCACGGTCTGCAACGAGCTGGCGCGCGCCGCCAACGTCGCCGTCGTCCTCGACGAGCAGGCGATCCCGGTCAACGCCGCCGTCATCGGCGCGTGCGACCTGCTGGGCATCGACCCGCTCTACGTCGCCAACGAGGGCAAGCTCGTCGCCGTGGTGCCCGCCGACGAGGCGCGGACCGCGCTGTCTGCGCTGCAGGCCCACCCGCTCGGCCGCGCCGCTGCCGACGTCGGCGAGGTGCGCGACGACCCGCCGGGGATCGTCGTGCTGCGCACCGGCTTCGGCGGGACGCGCATCGTCGACATGCTCGTCGGCGACCCCCTCCCCCGCATCTGCTGATGGAGTCGCGCCGGCGCGTGCGCGTCACGGGCACGGTGCAGGGTGTCGGGTTCCGGCCGTTCGTGTACCGCGAAGCGACGGCACTGTCCCTGTCGGGGTACGTCCGCAACGACAGCGCGGGGGTGCTCATCGAGGTGCAGGGCCGGCCCGATGACATCGCCGAGCTCTGCCGCCGCCTCGTCGAGTCGCCCCCACCGCTGGCGCGGGTCGAGTCCGTCGAGGCGGTCGTGGTCCCGCCCGCTGCAGGTGACGCCCGGTTCGTGATCGACGCGAGCGTCGACGACGGGGCGGCCAACGCCCCGGTGAGCGTCGACACGGCGACGTGCGAGGACTGCCTGCGCGAGGTCGACGATCCGCGGGACCGGCGGTACGGCTACGCGTTCACGAACTGCACCAACTGCGGGCCTCGCTTCACCATCGTGCGCTCGGTGCCCTACGACCGCCCGGCGACGACGATGGCGGCGTTCCGGATGTGCGCCGAGTGCGAGCGGGAGTACCACGACCCCGGCGACCGCCGCTTCCACGCCCAGCCCAACGCCTGCCCGGCGTGCGGGCCACGGCTCCTGTTCGTCTCGCCCGGAGGCGACGAGCTCGCGGCAGGCGACGGCGCGCTGGCGGCGGCGGCCGATGCGCTGCGGGGAGGGTCGATCATCGCCATCAAGGGCCTCGGCGGCTACCACCTGGCCGTCGACGCGGGCAACGGGTGGGCCGTCGCAGAGCTGCGCCGGCGCAAGCAGCGCGACGACAAGCCGTTCGCCCTGATGGCCGGCGACGCCGCCGCTGCCGCGGCGCTGGTCGAGCTCGATGACGAGGCCGTCGCCGTGCTCACGTCGCCGCGCCGCCCGATCGTCCTGGCTCCCCGCCGGCCCGGTGCGACCGTGGCGAGCGGCGTTGCCCCCGGTCTCCCGGAGCGCGGCGTCATGTTGCCCTACACGGCCATGCACCACCTGCTGGTGCGGTCGGTGGGCCGGCCGCTCGTGGTGACGAGCGGCAACCGTTCCGACGAGCCGATCGCCCACGAGGACGACGACGCCGTCGACCGCCTGGGGCCGATCGCCGACGCACTGCTCATGCACGACCGGGCGATCCACATCCGCTGCGACGATTCGATCGTGCGCGCCGGGGGCGCGGCGCCGCAGGTCCTGCGCCGCTCGCGCGGGTACGCGCCGGAGCCGATCGCCCTCCCCTTCACGGCAGGGCGCGCCGTCCTCGCCGTCGGCGCCGAGCTCAAGAGCACGATCGCGGTGACCAAGGGGACCACGGTCGTGGCCAGCCATCACATCGGCGACCTCGAGCACCTCCCCGCCTACCGGGCGTTCCTCCAGGCGGTCGAGCACCTGCCCCGCCTGTACGGCGTGGTCCCCGAGGCGGTCGCCCACGACCTGCACCCCGAGTACCTCTCGACCAAGTTCGCCGCGGAGCTCGACCTCCCGGCCATCGGCGTCCAGCACCACCACGCCCACGCCGCCGCCTGCCTGGTGGACCACGGCCGGGACGGGCGCGTCCTCGCCCTCGCCTTCGACGGCCACGGGTACGGCCCCGATGGGACCTTATGGGGCGGCGAATTCCTCCTCGCCGACTTCGAGGCGTGCGAGCGCGTCGGCCACCTGGCACCCGTCCCGCTCCTGGGCGGCTCCGCAGCCGTCCGCGAACCATGGCGGATGGCGGCGGTGTGGCTGCGCCACGCCGCGGGCGACGCCGCCGCCATCGATCGCGTCGGCCGCCTCGACCGCCGTGTCGGTGCGTTGCTCGGCACCGGCCCGGGGACGGCCACGACGAGCATGGGCCGCTTGTTCGATGCGGCAGCCGCGCTCGTCGTCGGCAGGGCGCGCGCCAGCTACGAGGGCCAGGCCGCCATCGAGCTCGAGGCCCTCGCCCGCACCGTGCCCCTCGGCGGGGCACCGGCGCTGCCCTTCGAGGAACGCCGCGAAGGTGGTTGCCTCGTCCTCGACCCCGCGCCCGTCCTGCGGGCGCTGCTCGCAGCGGAAGGCGGCCCTGCGGCCGCGGCCATGTTCCACGAGTCCGTCGGCCACGCGGCAGCGCGCGGCGCCGCGACCCTGGCCGCCGCGCACGGCGTGGGGACCGTCGCCCTGACCGGCGGCGTGTTCCAGAACGCCCGCCTCAGCGCCATCGTCGCCCGCGCCCTCGACGCGCAGGGGCTCGAGGTGCTCGTGCACCGGCGCGTGCCCCCGAACGACGGCGGGATCAGCATCGGGCAGGCGGCCGTCGCCGCGGCACAGGCGCGCTAACGCCGGCCCCGCGCCGCGGCACGGGCGCCCCGTCACGCGGGGACGACGTCCGGGTACGAGCGCCGAACGGAGAGCGCGGCGGTGTCGCCACGCCGCGTCGCCGCGGCCCGCCGCGAGGGCGTGCCGTGACAACGGTGGAAAACGCATCCATTGCCATCACGCCGCGCTCGGCAGACGATCGCCGCCAGAGGGGTCGACGAGGGGGAGGTCGCGCATGGCGACGACAGCCGAAGACACGCTCATCCATGTCCTGTGGATCAACGCGGGCCTGAGCTGCGACGGGGACTCGGTCGCGTTAACGGCGGCGACCCAGCCGAGCATCGAGGAGATCGCCCTCGGCGCCCTGCCCGGGCTCCCCAAGATCGCCGTGCACTGGCCCCTCATCGACTTCGAGTGCGGGCCGGCCGGAGGCGCCGACGACTTCCTCGAGTGGTTCTTCAAGGCCGACCGCGGGGAGCTCGAGCCGTTCGTGCTCGTCGTGGAGGGCTCGATCCCGAACGAGGCGATCAAGGCCGAGGGGTACTGGTGCGGGTTCGGCAACAACCCCGACACCGGCCAACCGATGACGACGAGCGAGTGGCTGGACCGGCTCACGCCCAAAGCGCTCGCCGTGCTCGCCGTCGGGACGTGCGCCACCTACGGCGGGATCCACGCCATGGCCGGCAACCCCACCGGTGCCATGGGCGTGCCCGACTACCTCGGGTGGGGCTGGAAGTCCAAGGCCGGGATCCCGATCGTGTGCGTCCCGGGGTGCCCCATCCACCCCGACAACCTCTCCGAGACCATCCTCTACCTGCTGTACCAGGCGACGGGGCAGGCGCCGATGATCCCCCTCGACGACGCGCTGCGCCCGCAGTGGCTGTTCGGCGCCACGGTGCACGAGGGGTGCGACCGGGCGGGCTACTACGAGGAGGGCAACTTCGCCGAGGAGTACGGCTCGCCGAAGTGCATCGTCAAGCTCGGGTGCTGGGGGCCGGTGGTCAAGTGCAACGTCCCCAAGCGGGGCTGGATCAACGGCGTGGGCGGTTGCCCGAACGTCGGCGGGATCTGCATCGGCTGCACCATGCCGGGGTTCCCGGACAAGTTCATGCCCTTCATGGACGAGCCGCCGGGGGCGCGGGTCTCGACGGGCGTCACGGGCGCGCTGTACGGGCCGCTGATCCGCAAGCTCCGCGCCATCACCGAGCACACGGTGGACGAAGAACCGAAGTGGCGTGCCCCCGGCACGAAGTTGCTGAGCGGCTACCGAGGCGAGTGGAGGTAAACGACGATGGCGACCAAGACCCCGGCGAAGGATGCCAACGGCCTGGTGGAGATGGCGTGGGACCCCATCACGCGCATCGTGGGGAGCCTGGGCATCTACACCAAGATCGACTTCGCCCAGAAGAAGGTCGTCGAGTGCCACAGCACGTCGTCGATCTTCCGCGGCTACTCGATCTTCATGAAGGACAAGGACCCCCGCGACGCCCACTTCATCACCAGCCGGATCTGCGGGATCTGCGGCGACAACCACGCCACCTGCTCGTGCTACACGCAGAACATGGCCTACGGCGTGCACCCGCCGGCGTTGGGTGAGACGATCGTCAACCTCGGCGAGGCCGCCGAGTACATGTTCGACCACAACATCTTCCAGGAGAACCTGGTCGGCGTCGACTTCTGCGAAAAGATGATCGCGGAGACCAACCCGGGCGTGCTCGACCAGGCCAACAAGACCGAGGCGCCGCACGCCGGCGACCACGGCTACCGCACGATCGGTGACATTATGCGGTCGCTCAACCCCTTCTCGGGCGACTTCTACCGCGAGGCGCTGCAGGTCAGCCGGTCCACGCGCGAGATGTTCTGCCTGATGGAGGGCCGCCACGTCCACCCGTCCACGCTGTACCCGGGCGGCGTCGGCACGACGGCGACCGTGCAGCTGTTCACCGACTACTACACGCGCCTCATGCGGTACGTGGAGTTCTGCAAGAAGGTCGTGCCGTTGCACGACGACCTGTTCGACTTCATCTACCAGGCCATGCCCGGCTACGAGGAGGTCGGCCGGCGCCGGGTGCTGCTCGGGTGCTGGGGCGCGTTCCAGGACCCCGACGTGTGCAACTTCAACTACCGCGACATGACGGAGTGGGGCCGCGCCATGGGCGTGACCCCCGGGATCGTCGTCGACGGGAACCTCGTCACCAACGACCTGGTCAACATCAACCTCGGCATCCGCATCCTCCTCGGCAGCTCCTACTACGACAGCTGGGAGGGGCAGGAGATGTTCGTCAACCGGGACCCCCTGGGCAACCCGGTCGACCGCAACCACCCCTGGAACCAGCACACCATCCCCCAACCGCAGAAGCGCGACTTCGACGACAAGTACAGCTGGGTCATGTCCCCGCGATGGTTCGACGGCAAGGACCACCTGGCCCTCGACACCGGGGGCGGCCCCATCGCCCGGTTGTGGTCGACGGCGTTGTCGGGCCTCGTGCACACCGGCTTCATCGAGGCGACGGGCCACAGCGTCGAGATCAACCTGCCCCGCACGGTGCTCAAGCCCGAGGTCAAGCTCGAGTGGAAGATCCCCCAGTGGTCCAACGCCATCGAGCGGGACCGGGCGCGCTCGTACTTCCAGGCCTACGCCGCGGCGCGCGCCCTGACCGATATCGAGCGGGCGCTGTCGGAGGTGCGCGCCGGGCGGACGCAGACGTGGGAGCGGTTCGACGTGCCTGACGAGGGGATCGGCTGCGGGTTCACCGAAGCGGTCCGCGGCGTCCTGTCGCACCACATGGTGATCCGCGGCGGCAAGATCGCCAACTACCACCCGTACCCGCCGACCCCGTGGAACGCCAGCGTGCGCGACAGCTACGGCACGCCCGGCCCGTACGAGGACGCGGTGCAGAACACCCCGATCTTCGAGGAGAACTCGCCCGAGAACTTCAAGGGGATCGACATCATGCGCGCGGTCCGCAGTTTCGACCCGTGCCTGCCGTGCGGGGTGCACATGTACCTCGGCAACGGCAAGACGCTGGACAAGGTGCACTCGCCGATGTCGGTCACGCTGGCCACATGACCCGGGTACAACAGGTCGGCGACCAGATCGAGGAACTGCTGGCCGCGCTGACCGCGAGAGGACAGGGCCCGGCCGCCGAAGAACTGGTGCGCCTGCTGGTCGGGCTCTACGGAGACGGCCTGGCGCACATCATGTCGGCCGTGGCCGAGGACGGCTCAGCGGCGCCGGGGCTGCTGGACCGG
>Ga0070741_10001206_pt1 | contig 81431 bp, 73 predicted proteins | sample Coa_R1_4_FD_66440 | JGI IMG/M metagenome (GOLD analysis project Ga0070741, IMG submission 66440) | Surface soil microbial communities from Centralia Pennsylvania, which are recovering from an underground coalmine fire - Coalmine... | ecosystem: Environmental > Terrestrial > Soil > Unclassified ...
ATAATTCAGTGGCCGGGATCGAAAAGTGCTGCCACAAACCGGGAAAATCGACAAACTTCAAATCCACGATCTCCACCTTGTGCTTCTTCGCTAACTCCAGTGCGTCTTTCACGGACATGGTAACGGCTCCTCTCTTGTGAACGGTTGAAGATTAATTTTGAAAACCCAATCCTGTTATCACATTCTTTTTCTGACAGCCAGCCGCTATTCGTAGGCGCGTTCGTTGTGCTGGCTCAAGTCCAGGCCCATCCTTTCTTCGTCGTCCGCGATGCGCAGCCCCATGAGCGCCTTGACGATCGTGAGAATGACGTAGGTGCCAACCACCGCGAGCAGAATGGTGACGACGACAGAAATGAACTGCACCCAGAGCTGCGCCGGATTGCCGAAAAACAGCCCGTCGTTGCCGGCGGAATTGATCGCCTTCGACGCAAACAGGCCGGTGGCCAGCGCGCCCCAGGTGCCGCCGATACCGTGGACGCCGACCACGTCCAGCGAATCGTCGTAGCCAAACTTCGGTTTGAGGCTGCACGCAATCGAGCAGAGCACGCCGCCGCCGATGCCGATGCAGAGTGCCGACATCGGCCCGACAAAGCCCGAGCCTGGAGTGATGGCGACCAGGCCCGCCACCGCGCCGCTGGCGGCGCCGAGCACGGTCGGTTTGTCGCGCAAAAGCCAATCCATCGCCAGCCAGGAAAGCGCCGCGGCGGCGGTGGCGATGTGGGTCGAGACAAACGCCGAGGTCGCAAGCCCGTCCGCCGCCAGGGCGCTGCCGGCATTGAAACCGAACCAGCCGACCCACAGAAGCCCGGCGCCGATCACACTGAAAGGCAGGTTATGGGGCGGCATCGCTTCGTGCGGATAGCCGATGCGTTTGCCGAACATGATCGCGGCCACGAGCGCCGAAGCGCCCGAGCTGATATGCACCACCGTGCCGCCGGCAAAATCAAGCGCGCCCATCTCGCGGAGCATGCCTTTCACGCCCCAGACCCAGTGCGCCAGGGGATCGTAGATGAATGTCGCCCAGAGCACGATGAAGACCAGAAAGGAGCCGAATTTGACCCGCTCGGCGAACGCGCCGGTGATCAAGGCCGGGGTGATGATCGCGAACATCATCTGGTAGACCATGAACGCTGCATGAGGAATGGTTGCGGCGTAATCGGCGTTGGGTTCGGGTCCGACGCCGCGCAGCCCGAGCCACTGAAGACCGCCAATCAAACCGCTGCCGGTATCCGGCGCGAAGGCAAGGCTGTAGCCCCACAAAGCCCACTGCACGGTGATGACCGCGACGATGATAAAACTATGCATGATCGTGCCCAGGACGTTTTTCCGCCGCACCAGTCCGCCGTAGAACAAAAACAGCCCGGGGATCGTCATCATCAAAACCAGCGCCGAGGAGGTGAGCATCCACGCGGTGTCGCCCTTGTCGATTTTCGGTTGTGCCGCCGGAGCCGCAGGCGGCACGGCCGGCGCAGCCGGCGCGATCTCGCCCTGGGCCGCGGGCGCTTGCGGAGTTTCCTGCGCCCCGATTGCGACCGGCGCGAGCAGATAAATCATTACGGCGATCAGGACCAAACGCCATTGGATACTCGGTTGCACGATCGACCTCCTCGATTTTCCGCTTATTATTTGAGCAGCAAGATTGACTGAAGCGCGATTGCGGCAGTTCAAAGCAACCGTTGTTCCAGTGCGCCGCGCCAGGAAAAAGATTGGCTCGGCTTATACTTGCGCTTTTATTAGCGGCGGCACGATCAAGGTGCTGCGCTTAAATAATAAGCAATTGCTCAATAACTGGTCAGCAGCAGGCCGACGCGCGATTGTGCGGCGGCTGATCTTGATCAGCTCGCGTCGGCGATTTCAGCGGGGAGAGCAAAGTGAATATTCTCTTCGGTAAAACCGAGCCGGCTGATTTCGGCGCCCTTTGCCTTGAAAAAGCCAATCGCTTCTTCAACCAGGCGCTCGGGCGCGGATGCGCCGGAGGTAATGCCGACCCGGTTGACGCCGGTTAACCAGCGAGGATCGATCGCGCGGTGATCATCGATCAAGTAAGCGGCGGCGCCCTGGCTTCTGGCGACCTTGCAAAGCTGGTTGGAATTCTCACTGTTGCGCGATCCGATCACCAGGACGAGCTCGACTTCCCGGGCGAGTTGTTTTACCGCATCCTGACGGTTCTGCGTCGCGTAGCAGATGTCCTCTTTGGCGGCGGTCACAAGCTTGGGAAAACGCGCCTTGAGAATATTGATGATCTCGCGCGTGTCATCGACACTCAGGGTTGTCTGGGTCAGCACGGCGACTTTTTCCGGATCGGGAATCTCCACCGTTTCGGCTTCGGCCACGTTGGCGACGATGCGGATTCGTTCCGGCGCCTCGCCGCTCGTGCCGACGATCTCATCGTGTTTTTCCTGTCCCACCAGAATGATCCAGTATCCCTGGGCGGCGAAGCGGCGCACCTCGCGGTGGACTTTTTCCACGAGCGGGCAGGTGGCGTCGATGAGAATCTGTAAATTTTTTTGTTTCGCCGCGGCCCACACCGCGGGCGAAATGCCGTGGGCGCTGAAAATCAAGCGCGCGCCGGCCGGCACTTCGTCTAGGGTCTGCACGAAGCGAACACCGCGCCGGGAAAAATCCCGCACCACGTGGGCGTTGTGAACGATCTCGTGAAACACGTAGAGCGGCGCGCCGTAACGGCGCAGCGCTCGTTGCACCGTCTCCACCGCCATCTCCACGCCGGCGCAGAAACCGCGCGGTGCCGCAAGCACGACTTTTTCTACAGTCATCGATAAAAGTGTGGAGGAATCGGCTCGAGGTGTCAAACGGATGGGGAGCTGGCGCTCAGCTTGGGCGTCCGAGCAGCGCGGCGATTTTTTGCGCGGCGATGGCTGCGCCGTTCAGCGCTACCCTGGGCCAGCGCTGCTCGTTGTTCGCCAGGCGCCTAAGGCTCGTTGCCAGGCGGCCCGAAAGGAGATCGGCTTGCTCGATGAATTCCGACTGGGCCAGCTCACTCAACGCTTGGACCAGGCGCGCATACTCGGAAAATTCGCCGCGGTCGGTGTAGAGCACCGGCGTGCGATGGGCGAGCGCGTCGGCGACGATGCCATAGCCGGGTTTGGTCACGATCACGTCGGCGGCGCGCACCAGATCGTGATAGCGAAGCTGGGCGCTGGGCAGGATCAGCAGATTGCCGTCGCGCCGGTGCGTCTCGCCGTCGGTCGCGACGAAAAAAAACTCGTCCAGCCTCTTGAGCTGTTCCCAGGGCAGGCGTTGCAGGCCGAGACCGCCGAAGCTCAAGAGAATGCACGGGAGCGAGGCCGGCAGCTCGAATTCCGCCTTGGCCTGGGGTTTGGTCAGCGAGGAGACGCGCGCGATCCAGGGAATTTCCTCGCGAACGGGAAAGACATTGAGATCGCCCGGGTACGGCAAGGTCAGCGCCAGCGTCGCTTTGCGGTAAAACGTTTCCATCTCCTCGATGAGCGGGAGAAATTCCGGATACGCACGCAGGTAGGCGCGGTAGATCCAGTTCCAGCTAAAATTGGTCACCGCGACGGATGGAATTCCCGCGCGCGCGGCGATCTCGAAGGCCAGCGGCGGAATGTCGCCCACCACCAGGCAAACCCGCTGCTCTTTTGCGAACGCGACCTCGCGATCGATAAGACGCGCCATGCGCCGGTGCAGATCCCGGCAGGCCTGGAGGGTGGCGGCAAGGTCCATCTCCAGGCTGTCTCGTTGCAGGATCCCCACGTCGATCGACAGCGGCGAATAGGCGACCGGCGGATCAGCGCCGTGGAACAGCCATGGCGGCGCCGCCGTGCGGACGTGGATTTTTAAACCGGGCGCCGCCTGGGAAAGAGCCCGGATCACCAAGCTCGAACGCACCGCATGGCCGTAGCCGTGGCCGGTGACGTAATAAAGAATTGCGCTCAAGGCTGCTTTGGATATATGAAGTTAGCCATCCCCGCGCGGAGCCGCATTCGATCAGGAGAAGCAAGTATGACAGGGACGATAAAAAAAATCATCAGACAAAAGGGTTTCGGTTTTATTATTCCCGACGACGGCACCGAGGAAGTGTTTTTTCATCGCGGCAGTCTCGCGCCGCGCGTGCAGATCGAGGATTTGAACGAAAAAGACACGGTGCAGTTTCAGGTGCGAAGAGGCGACAAAGGTCCAGTGGCTTTCGATCTGAAAGTCCGCTAGGAGACGGCGCGAAGGGCGCAAGCGCCGACGCGCCAGGGTCCGGGCGGGAATCCAGAATGAACCGATTGGGTTAGCGGCCAACACCCCGAGCCAAGGCCCGCCCCGTGGAACAATCATCCGCCCCCGCCGCGCATTTTTTCCGCGGGCATCCAGCGCTGTTCGCGAGTCTTCTCCTGCTCGGTATCTTTCTCGTCGTGCTCGTCCGACTCGATCGCCTAGCCCCCTACGATCTGGCGGTTTACGACTGGATGCAGGCCTATCGCTCGTGCCGGCTCGATCGGCTCGCTTCGTTCCTGCGCTACTGGACCACCAAACCCTACGCTACGGTCGCGCTGGTGACGGTGGTTGGCGGCTGGCTGCTTTATCGAGGGCGCTGGCAGGATTTCGGGCGCCTGGCGTTGATCATCATCGGCGGCGCGCTGCTCTGCGAATTGATCAAGCTGCTCGTCTCGCGGCCGCGGCCGAGCGCGCTTGCTTTCGTTGACTACGGCAACAGCTTTCCGAGCGGGCATGTGACGAGCGCCGTCACGATTTTCGGCGGAGCGTACTATTTTCTCGCCAAGCGCTTGCTGAGCCGTTGGTGGCACCACGGGGCGGCGCTCGGCGCCGTGGCGGCGCTGGTCCTGTTGATCGGCTTTCAGCGGGTTTATTTCACCCATCACTGGGCGTCCGACGCGCTTGCGGGGGCGCTGCTCGGCGGCGCGTGGCTGTTTTTTGCGCTGGATCACTTTTCGCTTCGCGTAAATCGCCGCTCGACGGTGATGATTGCCGCTCTCATCGCCGGCGCGTTTGCCGCGCTGCGGTTTTTTCCTGCGGTGCGGGTAAAGGATTCGACGCCGATGGCCTTGCGCGGCGCGCTCTTGAGCTTTGTGGATCTAACCGCCTACGCGCCCCAAACCATCAAAAAAACCGAGGAGAGTCTTGCCGCGGGCAGGGCGCCGGAGGTGACCTGGCGCTTCTCCCAACCGAGCTCCACAATCGCTTTGCCGCCGGTCGAGGCCGGAAATTACTATCTGGTCTTTGCCGCCCGGCCGGCAAACGCCCTCGACACCGTCAGTTGCCGCAGCATCAGCCTTCTTCTCAACGATCGGCCGCTGGCCAATCTGGTGATTTACAATGGCTGGCGCGATTATCGGATCGCGCTGGAGCGCGACGCGATGAATGCCATGGACAATCGGCTGACCCTCAATCTCGGCTCGGGGAAAGAAAATGGCGTGGTCTTGACCACCCCGGCGCTCCACGCGCGGATGGCGGCGCCGTGACCGAGCCTTCGGTATTTTCTCAGCAAAGTTTTACCCGCGCATTCAGAGGCCGGCGAATTCGTGTTAGCGTGACAAGTATGCGCACGGTGATCGAATGACTCACATCCACGAAAATCGGCTGGCCCGCGAATCCAGCCCCTACTTGCTGCAACACGCGCACAATCCGGTCGATTGGTACCCCTGGGGCGAAGAAGCGTTTAACAAAGCGCGGGGCGAAAACAAGCCGATTCTTCTGAGCATCGGTTACTCCGCCTGCCACTGGTGCCACGTCATGGAGCGCGAATCCTTCGAGAACGAGAAAATTGCCGCGTTGATGAACGAGTTGTTCGTCAGCATCAAGGTCGATCGCGAAGAGCGGCCGGACCTGGACGAAATTTACATGAACGCGGTGCAGTTGCTCACGGGACGCGGCGGCTGGCCCATGACCGTATTTTTGACGCCGGCGGGGGAGCCGTTTTACGGCGGGACCTATTTTCCGCCGGAAGATCGCCAGGGAATGCCGGGTTTCCCAAGAATCCTGCTCGGCGTCGCGCAGGCGTACCGCGAGCGGCCCGCGGATGTGCAGAGAAGCGTCGGGGAAATTCTCGCGGCGCTCAACCGAATGTCCGGGTCGCAGCCAAGCGAGAGAGATTTTTCTTCCGAGGTCATCGCCTCGAGCTGTGAAAATATCGCCCGCGCCTACGACGGCGAAAACGGCGGCCTGGGCCAGGCGCCGAAATTTCCCAACCCCGGCGTCTACGAACTTTTTCTGCGCCATTATCATCATTCCAAAAGCCCGCGTTATCTGGAAATGGTCAGCCACACGCTGACCCGGATGGCGCGGGGCGGCATTTACGACCACCTGGGCGGCGGCTTTCACCGCTATTCGGTGGATGCCAGATGGCTGGTGCCGCACTTTGAAAAAATGCTCTACGACAACGCCCAGCTGCTGAGAATTTACGCCGACGCTTACACGATCACCGGGACCGCGCTTTTCAAGTCGGTCGTGGAGGATACCGCAAGGTATCTGGTCCGCGAGATGGGTCAAGGCGAGGGCGGGTTTTATTCCACCCAGGATGCCGACAGCGAAGGCGAAGAAGGAAAATTCTTCGTCTGGACGCCGGAAGAAATCGGCCGGGTTCTCGGCGCTGACGCCGGCGAGATCTTCTGCCGCATTTACGATGTCACCGAGACGGGAAATTTCGACGGCAAGAATATCCTCCATCCGGTTTTAAGCATCGAGCAGGCCGGCAAATATTTCCGTGCCGATCCGGCTGAGATCGAAAATCTGATCGCGGAGGCCAGGAAAAAACTCTTCAGCGAGCGGGAAAAGCGGATCAAGCCGTTTCGCGATGAAAAAATTATCGCGGCGTGGAACGGACTGGCGCTTTCCGGCCTCGCTGCAGCGCTGCGGATCTCGGCGGAGCCCGCGTGGATCAACGCCGCGCGGCAAACCGTGGAGTTCATCTTCGGCAAGATGTTTCGCGACGGCTTTTTGCTGCACACCTGCAAAGACGGGTGCGCCAAGCTTCTGGGTTACCTGGACGACTACGCTTTTGTCGCCGTCGGCCTGTTGGATCTTTACGAGACGCTTTTCGATCGGACGCTCCTGCAGCGCGCGCGGCAGCTGACCGATATCCTCATTCGAGAATTCTGGGACGATCGGGCGGCGGGATTTTTTTACACCGGCCAGTCGCACGAAAAGCTCGTGAGCCGCTCCAAGCCGATCTTCGACGCATCGATTCCCTCGGGCAACGCGCTCGCCGCGCAGTTATTGCTGCGGCTTCACTCCATCACCGGAGAGGCAGCGTATCGCGCCCGCGCTGAAAAAATTCTTCACGCTCATTACGAAGCCATGGAAAACCAGCCGTTCGGTTTCGCCCACATGCTCTGCGCCCTCGATCAACTCCTCCACCCGCCCAAAGAAATTGCGGTAATCGGCGCCGCGGACGATCCAAAAACCCGGGCCCTGGTAAGCGCAGTGCACCGGTTTTATCTGCCGAACAAAAGTTTGCAGTTGATCGCGGAGGAACAGCCTGTAGAAGAGATCCCGGCGCTGCTTCGCGGCAAGACTCGGGTGAACGGCCAGCCGACCGCTTACGTGTGCGAGAATTTTACCTGCGCTGCGCCGGTGACGACTCCGGCGGAGCTGAGAAAGCTGCTGGAGAGTTAGTTTAGTCTGTTCCGCGCCGGGCGATTTTGCTACCGCGATGCGCGGCCAACCGCGGATCGCTTAGCTGCCTGCCGGGCTGGTTTTAGTAATCGACTGAATGATCCGCTCGAGATCGGGCAAGGTGTAATATTCGATCTCTATTTTGCCTTTGCTGCTGCGCGGCTTGGGAATCAACCGCACGCGGGTGCCGAGGGCGCGCTGCAAATCTTCGACGAGAGATTTGAGATCGGCGTCGATGAGTGGCGCCGCGCGCCGCCGTTTGCGGCCCACGAGCAGCTGGCGCACCATTTTTTCGGTTTCGCGGGTCGAGAGGCCTTTGGCGATCACTTCGCGGCTCGCCGACACGATCAACGGCTCAGTGTGAAGCCCGAGCAACGCGCGCGCCTGGCCGGCCGGCAAATTGCCGGCGGCGACTTCCTGCTGCACTTCGGCCGGCAGCGACAGGAGACGCAGCGAGTTGGCGATCGCCGGCCGGCTCTTGCCGACGCGATCGGCCATTTCTTCCTGACTCCAGTGAAATTCTTCCTGGAGCCGGCGGTAACCGCCGGCTTCTTCGATCGGGTTTAAATCCTCGCGCTGCAGATTCTCCACCAGCGCGAGCTGCAGCGCTTCATGATCGCTCGCATCGCGGATCACCACGGGCACCCGGCTCAAGCCGGCCTTGATTGCCGCGCGCCAGCGCCGCTCGCCGGCGATCAGCTCGTAACCGTCGTCTTTGCGGCGCACCACCAGCGGCTGGATAATTCCCTGGTTGCGGATCGAGCCGGCGAGCTCTTCCAGCGTGGCTTCATCGAAACTTCGCCGCGGCTGAAACGGGCTTGCCGTGATGCGGTCCACGGCGACTTCGAGCGGCGTCGGATCCGGCCGCGCCTCGACTTTGTTCTCCGCGCTTGGGATCAGCGCGCCGAGCCCCCTACCCAAGCCCTTTTTCTGCATCGTCGCCATCGGGTTCTCCACGGTGGATCAGCTCCTTTGCCAGCTCGCGATAGTCCTGCGCGCCCGTCGATGACGGGTCATAGATAAAAATCGGCTTGCCATAGCTCGGGCATTCGCTCAAGCGCACGTTGCGCCGCACGATGGTGCGGAAAAGCTTATCGGGAAAATGCGCGCGAATCTCGTCCACGACCTGATGGGACAAACGATTGCGGCTGTCGAACATCGTGATCACGATCCCGCCGAGGCGAAGCTGCGGGTTGAAACTTTTCTGCACCAGCCCCATGGTTTCCAGAATCGAGCTCAGGCCTTCGAGCGCGTAGTATTCGCTTTGAATCGGAATCAGCAACAGATCCGCCGCACTGAGCGCGTTCAATGTCAGCAGACCCAAGGACGGCGGACAGTCGAGGAGCACGTAATCGTAGTGCGGCGCGACCGCAGCAAGCGCGTCCTTCAAGCGGTATTCGCGGCGATCGGCGCCGACCAATTCGACTTCGGCGCCGACCAAGTCCTTGCTCGCGGGAATCACCAGCAGCTGTGAAATCTCGGTCGTGCACAAAACCTCGCCGATGAAGCGCGAGCCGTCGAGCACTTGATACAGACTGCCGGTCAGCACCGAGCGATCGATGCCCAGGCCGTTGGTGCTGTTTCCCTGCGGATCGATGTCTACAAGCAGGGTTCGCTTCGACTCAAGCGCCAGCGAAGCTGCCAGGTTGATCGCCGTGGTGGTCTTGCCGACGCCGCCCTTCTGATTGGCGATCGCGATTACGCATCCCACTTTTTTCTCTTTGATTTCAATAGTTTATATTATATTTATAGATTGAGATAAATTATCACAAACTCCGCTAAATTGAAAGTTGATTCTTTGTTTCACGTGAAACGGAGAAACTTGCCAGGAATTAGGCCGAGCGCTTTTTCACGTGGAATGACAGAAGCGCGATGGCAGCCGGCGTAATGCCGGGAATGCGCGCCGCTTGGCCGATCGACTGGGGCTGGATTCTGGAGAGCTTTTCACACACTTCTCGGGAAAGACCGCTGATCGTGGAATAATCGAGATTCGCGGGCAACCGTACGTTCTCCATTTTTTTGAAACGCTCGACGATATCGACCTGACGATTGACGTACCCTTCGTACTTCAATTGAATCTCCGCTTGCGCGTCCACGTCCGCTGGCCAACCGGGTATCGCTGGGTCCAGCAAGCGGAGCTGATGCAACGAAATTTCCGGTCGCCTGAGCAATTGGGACAGACTTGTGGGGCTTCGGAGCGGTGCCGTGCCGAAAGATTCCAGAAATGAGTTGGTCTCGGTATCGGGTGCGCGACTGTGATTTTCCAAATAACCGATCAGGTCCACCACCGCCTGGCGTTTCTCCCGGACCCGCCGGTGGCGCAGAGCGGACGCAAGACCGATTCGATGGCCGATCTCAGTCAGGCGCAGGTCTGCGTTGTCTTCGCGCAGCAACAGCCGATATTCTGCTCTCGAGGTAAACATCCGGTACGGCTCGCCGTCAGTTCCTTTGGTTACGAGATCGTCGATCAAAACCCCGATGTAGGCTTGCTCGCGCGATAACACGAGCGGTTCGGCTTCCCGGACGCTGAGCGCGGCGTTAATGCCGGCGACGATTCCCTGGGCTGCGGCCTCTTCATAGCCGGTCGTGCCGTTGATCTGACCGGCGTGATACAGCCCGCGCACTAATTTCGTTTCGAGCGTCGGGAAAAGCTGGGTCGGATCGACATAATCGTATTCAATCGCGTAGCCTGGGCGCATGATTTCGGCGCGCTCCAGACCGTGGATCGAGCGAACCATTTCCATCTGCACGTCCAGGGGCAAGCTCGTGGACAGCCCGTTGGGGTAGACCTCGACTGTGTCCAGTCCTTCGGGCTCGAGAAAAATCTGATGTCTGGCCTTATCGGCAAAGCGATGGATCTTATCTTCTATCGATGGGCAATAGCGCGGCCCGCGGCTCTTGATCACGCCGGAATACATCGGCGAGCGATGCAACGCTGCGCGAATGATCTCGTGGGTGCGCTCGTTGGTGTAAGTTATGTGGCAAGGCACCTGGGGCTGTTTGATGCCGGAGCCGGCGAAGGAAAATGGAATTGGCTGCTCGTCGCCGTTCTGTACAGCGAGATCCGAATAGTCGATTGTTCGCCTGTCGAGTCGCGGGCAGGTGCCGGTTTTTAACCGGCCGACGATGAAGCCGAGCTTTTTGAGGCATTCGCTCAACCCATGAACGGCAAAATCCCCGGATCTGCCGGCAGAGAAATTCTTGTCGCCCACATGGATCAGCCCCTTTAGAAAAGTCCCTGTCGTCAGGATAACCCGGCTTCCAAAAAAATTCTCACCGATCTGAGTCTCGACGCCCTTAACTGCGCCGTTTTCAATAAACAGAGATTCCACGCTGCCCTGACGCAGGGCGAGGCCCGGACAATTTTCCAAAACCCGCTTCATCCGCTGACGGTAGAGTGCCTTGTCGGCCTGTGCGCGCGATGCGCGAACCGCTGGCCCCTTCTTGGTGTTGAGGACTCGAAACTGAATTCCGGTCTCGTCGATCGCAAGCCCCATCTCGCCGCCGAGCGCGTCGATTTCCTTCACCAGGTGGCCCTTGCCGATGCCGCCAATGGCGGGATTGCAAGACATCTGGCCGATGTGATCCAGATTCAACGTCAGCATCAAAGTCTTGCAGCCCATACGCGCAGCGGCTAGGCAGGCTTCAATGCCGGCGTGGCCGGCACCGACGACGATCACATCGAAAGGTCTCGAATCGCTCATTGTTCCACGTGAAACAAGGTCGCTTTTACGCTGATTTTGCCTGCGTTATTAGTATAGAAACTAAAGTTGAAATTTCTATTTGCCTATACAAAAATTAGCAAAAATACGTTCTAAAATATCGTCGGAGCGAATCGTTCCGGTGATCTCTTCGAGGGCCTCTCTGGCTTCATTGAGATCGATCGCGACAAACTCCGGCGCAAAATTTTCATCCAAAGCGGCCGCGGCTTTGGCAAGCGAATCGGAGCTCCGACGCAGGGCCGCGCGATGGCGTAGATTGGTGACTACGGCCGGAGCTTCGATTTCACGATCGATAAGCAAATCGCGCAGCACTTTTTTCAATTCGGCAATCCCATGGCCCGTGCGGGCCGAAATCGATATTCGCCTCGCGCAATGAACAGCGGCTAGTGATTGCGTATCGATGAACTGCGGCAGGTCGCTTTTGTTGATCGCCACAAGAAATTTTTTGTTTGGCAAGGAGCGCAGCAACGCCTCGTCGTCCCGGCTGAGCGGTTCAGAGCCGTCCAGTACGACAATCACCGCGTCCGAAGTTTCCAGGTGGCGCCGGGTAAAATCGATGCCCAGGGTTTCGATCGGATTTTCGGTCTCACGCAGACCGGCGGTGTCCGCCAGGACAACCGGCACTCCGTCGAGATTAAGCGTTTCCTCGATCACGTCACGGGTGGTCCCGGCGATCGGCGTGACGATGGCACGATTCTCCCCGAGTAAAGCGTTGAGGAGGCTCGATTTGCCCACGTTGGGACGTCCGCAAAGAGTGACTCTGGCGCCTTCACGAAACAGACGGGCCCAGTCATAAGTAGCTGAAATATCGTCAATAGTTTTATTCAGGTCCCGTATTTTTCCAATCAGCTCACGGCGCGGCAGGAACTCGATTTCTTCTTCGGGAAAATCGATGGCTGCTTCCACATGGACCAGAATATCGAGCAACGCTTCGCGGAGCTCGCCGACCCGTTGCGACAAGCCGCCGCCGGCTTGATCGAGCGCCAGTGCGGCGCTTTTCTCGGTGCGGGCGCGGATCAGGTCGAGCACTGCTTCCGCTTGCGCAAGGTCCATCCGGCCGTTGAGAAATGCGCGCTTGGTGAATTCCCCGGGCGCGGCCTGGCGCGCGCCTTCGGACAAAACCAGCTCCAAAATCCGCCGCGCCAAAAACGCTCCGCCGTGGCAGTGGATCTCGACAACATCTTCGCCCGTGTAGCTGCGCGGGCGGCGCATCACTGTGAGCAAAACATCGTCGAGGATGCGCGCCGATCGCGGGTCGCGAATTTGGCCGTGATAAAGCCGGTGCGATTGCAGGCGCTCGTCGGCTTTGCCGACGCGGGCGAAAATTCGCGCGGCAATTTTCTCCGCCTCTGGGCCGCTGATGCGCACGATGGCGACGCCGCCCTCGCCGGGAGGCGTGGCAATCGCTGCGATGGTCGTCTCCTCGTACATAAAACCGAGTCATCTTAACAACTCGGCAATCGAAGGCAACCGAATATGGTTGGCGATCGGCGCACAAATAACGAAGCCCGACTGAGAGCTTCAGCCGGGCTTCGTTCGCAGTGAGCGAATGCTCTAGCGCCTGAGAACGGTCAAACTCGCGCTCTTGGTGACGCTGCGATAGCTGGAGGTGATGCTGGCGACGACCTTTTTGTTGGTGGTGCTAGTTGCGATGCTGAACGTCGCCGAGGTCGCGCCCGCCGCGACAACCACGTTGGCCGGCACCGTAGCCAGGGCTTTGTTGCTCCTGAGCGCGATCGTCGCGCCTCCTGCGGGCGCCGGTTTATCCAGCTTCACCGTGCCGATCGAAGATGCGCCGCCGACGACCGTCGTCGGATTCAAGGTCAATGACAAAAGCGCGGCCGGCGCGGCGGGGTTCACCGTCAGCGCCGCCGATTTGCTCACGCCGTTGTAACTCGCGGTGATATTTCCTGCGGTCGTTGCGCTGACTGAATTCGTGGTAACCGTAAAGTTGGCAGACGAGCTGTTCGCCGGAACCGTCACCGAACTCGGCAAAGTGGCCGCGGGATTGGCGCTCGACAACGCTACGAGCACTCCGCCGGAGGGCGCGGGGGTAGTGAGAGTCACCGTGCCGGTTGCCGTCTGTCCGCCCGTCACCGTCGAGGGATTGAGCGCGAGCGAATTCAAGCTCGGCTGTCCCGCAGGCGCCGGATTGTAGCCGAGTTGAACGACTTCGAAATCGCTGGCCGTGAGATTTGCGAAGGCCGGGTTCAGAATGTCGTTGTTCCAGCGCGTATCGTAGGTTCCGGTGATATACATGTCGGAGCCGTTGTCGGCGACGATCAAGCCGTATTTCTGCATGGCGCGAAAAATTTTCTGCATGTTCGGATCGCTGGTCCGCTGCGCCACATCGATATTCGCTTTTAACCGCAGGCGCGCGCCCATGGGCAAGGCGCCGGCCGTCGAGCCCGCGCGATGGGAAGCCGGATAAACGTAGCCGTTGGTGGCGCGAACGGTTACGCGAAACGCATGGCGGATCTCCGTGACCGCCGGATCGTAGACTTCATCGTATCTAACGAGGCCGGGAAGAATCGCCAGGCCGGCGGCGTCCGCCGAAGTCCAGCCGTCGGGCCTGCGATCATTGCTGTTCATATCGAAAAACGCGCCGGACCCGGCGAGCCACTTGCCCAGGCTCGAGCTGTAAAATACGTTGTAAAGCTCATAAAGATAGTTGCGCTCGCCGTCGACGATCAGCAGATGGCGATCCTGGCTGCTGCGCCGATCGACGTTGCCCGGATCGCCGCCCTCGATCCAGCGCGCCTGAGTGATCGCCTCGGGCGGGATCGGATAAAAAGGAAAACTCGCGCCGGTGCTCAAATTCACGCCGTCGCTCTCATCCCCATATTGAAACTCAACACTCTGCAAATCCGCGCCGGTGACGCCGCTTACCACCGCGTACGGCATGCCGTAAATGCCATTCGCTGTGCTCGTGTCGTCGCCGCCGAAGTCGGGATGAAGCCGGCGCGTGCCGCCGTTGTTGATGAACGAAATAAAATTGGCGGAATTCCCATCCACCGGCCAACTGCTGATGTCGCGATTCCACCAGTTGTCGGCGGGAAACAACGGCAACGGCTGCGGCAAGGCGCCACCGCGAGCCGAACTCATCGCCCAGGCCGAAGCCATCGAGGCAGCTTGAAATGCCAAAACCGTAAGCAGTGCAACCAGAGCCGGTAATCGCTTGGACAAACGGCGAACATAACGTCTCATCATGCGCGCTTTCCTCCCGCATCGAAATTGAATCGGAGGAGGACGGCGCAAGCGTTATGCCATCAAACAATCGACAGAAGTTCTCGCGCGGCTTACCGAAAGCTCCGGGAAGGGCGAGAGCGAAAGTCTGACTTTGTCAAAAACGACATTACTCCGAGCTGATCGTCGGTGATTTCTTCACTCTGCTGGTCAGACAAAAAAGCTCGGGCGGCAAAGTTGTCACGCTCAGGACAGAGTTTTCTGCCGAAGGGCGAGATCTTCGCTGCCGGAAAATGCAAAACGCTCGAGCGCGCTTTGATCGAGCTCGATGCCGAGGCCGGGCTTTTCAGGCGGGAGCAGAAAACCGTCATTCACCCTGAACGGCTCGCGCAACAGCTCTTCGCGCAGCGGATTGTAAGTGTAGTCGAGCTCCATCACGATGCAGTTCTCGATGGCCGCCGAGAGATGGACGCTGGCGGCGAGCGCGACGCCGTCCCCCCAGGTGTGAAAAGAAACCGGCACTCTGTGCCGGCCGGCGAGCGCGGCGATTTTTCTTATCTCGGTGATGCCGCCGGCGCGAGCCACGTCGGGCTGGATGAAATCCACCGCGCCGCGCGCGATGAAATTCTCGAAGCCGTAAAGCATGTTCAGATTCTCGCCGACCGCGATCGGCGTACGGCCTTTCTCGCGCAGCAGTGCGTGGCCTTCGATATCTTCGACGAAAAGCGGTTCCTCGAGCCAGAAAGCGCCGCAGTCGGCAAACGCGTCGGAGGCTTTGAGAGCGACATCGACGCGGTAACCCTGATTGGCGTCGGTCATCACTACAAAATCCTTGCCGAGCTCTGCGCGCACCGCGCGCACGATGCGGATGTCCTGATCGAGGTCGAAGCCGACTTTGATCTTCACGCCGTGAAAGCCCTGCTCCGCGAAAGCGCGCGCGCGCTTGGCCACTTTCGCCGGCTCTTCCGGATAGAGCGCCGTCGCATAAACCGGCACCTTGTCGCGGCGCCTGCCGCCGAGCAGTTGATAGAGCGGCTCACCGCGCGCTTTGCCGAGAATATCCCAGAGCGCGATGTCCACACCGCTCAAGGCCACGACGCCGACCCCGCGCGTGCCGAATTCTTTGTGGCCGCCGCGCACGTAGGCTTTATCCCAGACCGCGTCGATATCGGTCGGATCCATGCCGAGCAAAAGCGGCTTCAAAACTCTTGCGACGATAACTTCGATCAGCTCGCCGTTCCCCGAGGCGGAGCCCAGTCCATAAATACCTTCGTCGGTATCGACTCGCACGAGAGTCGCCGAGCGGCTGGTCCGGACGCCGGAACGGCTGAACACCTGTCCGTCGGCTGGGATTGGCGCGCGCAGCCGGATGGTTTGAACGTCGGTGATCTTCATCCCCGCTTATTTCATCTCCCAGAACTGTCCTTCGACCACTTCGCCGTCGACCACGATAAAATCGATCTCTTCATCCAGCCGTTTGTTGCCCTCGGCGTCGACGCGCACGACCTTTGGCTTGTTGCCCTTCTTGGCGTTCACGCGAAAAAGCGCCAGCGGTACGTCGCCCGTGCTGGCGAAGTAATAATAATGATTCTCGGGCAGCAGGATGCCTTCGCCTTTGTTCAGCACGGTCGGCTGGTGCTCTTTGTTGTAGAAAGTCGCCTGGCCGTCCATCACCACGAAAATATGATCTTCGCCCGGATGGGTGTGCAATTTGTTCTTGCGGCCGGGAATATAGTAATTCAGCCCAACGGTCATGTGATCGGTCTGCGCCAGCGGAATGTGGCTGCGCCCGCCGGTGATGTGCGGTGTCTTGAGCTTGAAAGTGGTCGCTTCCATCGGATTCCTCCTTTGCCGAATTCGGTATAGCGCAGCGCGCAAAACTTGAAAAGGGCCGAAGAGCTGGTCTATTTTGCTGACCGTGCTCGAAGCAATTCCACCGAGCTGAGGAGAAAAAATGGCTGACATCGGTCTTGCCTGGGTCAATCCCGCGCCGCTTACCAAACCGGAAAACGTCATCAACTTCGCGCAAAAGTGCGAGGCGATGGGCTGCCACTCGCTGTGGACCATCGACCGCGTCGCGTACGATAATCTCGAGCCGCTGACGCTTCTCGCCGCGGCGGCCGGCGCCACCCGGAGAATTCGTCTCGGCACCTCCGTGCTGCTCGCCAACCTGCGCCATCCAAGCCACCTCGCTAAAATCGTCTCCACCTTGGACTTTATTTCGAATGGACGCGTGACCCTCGGCCTTGGATTCGGCAGCCGCGAGAGCGACTACAAAGCCGTCGAGGTTCCCTTCGAGCATCGCGGCAGCCGCGCAGTCGAACAGGTAGAGCTGATGAAGCGGCTTTGGACCCAGGACAACGTCACGTTCAAGGGAAAATTTTATCAGGTGGAAAATTTATCGATCGGTCCGCGGCCGATCCAGAAGCCGCACCCGCCGATCTGGACCGGCGGCAGCGCCGAGATCTCGCTCAAGCGTGCCGGCATCTGGGCCGACGGGTTCATCTGCGGCAGCTCGGCGATCCCCGATTTTCCCGCGACCTGGGCAAAGATCAGCGGGTACGCAAAAGCCGCCGGCCGCGATCCCGGGAAAATCACCAAGGCCGGTCTCACCTTCATGGCGATCGACGACGATCACCCCAAAGCGGTTAAGACCGTGGAAAACTACGTGATGCGTTACTACGGCCGGCTGCGCGCCGACGTGGCGAATACCTCGCTGGTCGGCTCGCCGAGCGCGATCATCGACCGCATCGGCGCTTTTCTTTCTCGAGGCCTGGACACGCTGATCATCGGCCTCGCCGATCCCGATCCCCGGCAGTTGGATCTCTTCGGCGAGAAAGTGTTGCCCAAGGTGAAAGGCTAGCGGGCAAAGCTCGCCCAAACTTAAAGCCCTCGCGGCCAAATTTCCCCCTCGACTTGGAAGTATCGCTCCGTATACTGGAGGGGAGACGGGCTTTTTCATCTCCGTCCCGGGAGGATCTGAACGATGAAACGACTCAGCGCCTCGAGGATCGTCTTGCTATGGATCGGCGTCTTTCTGATTCCAACGCGCGCGGCGTTCGCGCTCGATAAAGTCAATGTCACCCTTCCCTCCAAATCGTTTCAGTTCATCATATTTCCGCTCGCCAAAGAGCGCGGCTACATGAAAGAGGAAGGCATCGACCTCAACGTCGTGGTCATGGCATCCACCGCCGGGCTTCAGGCGGTGCTCGCCGGCGAGATGGATTTCACCGGCTCCGGCAGCAGCGCCCTGGTCGCGGTCACGCAAAGCAACGCCCCGCTCAAAACCGTGCTCGCCGTCAACGATCAGGTTTTGCAGTGGCTGATGGTGCGGCCGCAGTACGGCTCTTTCAAAGATCTCAAAGGGAAAAAGGTCGCCGTCACCGGCATCGCCGCGGTGGCGACGTTCATGTTGAAAAAGGCGGCGCCGAAGTACGGCCTCGACGCGAATAAGGATCTGACCTTTCTCGCGCTGCCGCCCGGCCAGCGACTGGCGGCGCTGCAGACCGGCGTGGTCGATGCGGGGCTGCTCAGCTCGGAGGAGCGCTTCGCAGCCCTCGATCAAGGCATGAAAGAAATTTTATATCTCGGCAAGGAAGTGAAGAACTCCTGGGGAACCATTGCGACCAACGATGCGTTCATCAAAAACAAGCCCAAGTTGATGCGCGGCTTTACCCGCGCTCTGCTCAAGGCGCTACGGCTGGTCAAGCACCACCGCGAGATCGCCATCGATACGATGATGAAATTCTCCGAGCTCGATCGACCATTGGCCACGCGCACTTATGACGGCATGATCGGCACGTTCACCGGCAACGGCGTCGTCGACGAGGAAACCCAGAAAAACGATCTCGAGATCGTGCGCGAAGTTCTCAATCTCACCAGGGAAGTGCCAATCGAGCGCGCCTACGATTTCAGTTTTGCCAAGAAAGCCGACCGCGAGCTGACGCAGGCCGGTTGGAAGCCGTAACGCCGTTCGGGTATTTTCCGGCAATCGCAAATACTGGCGCGCGCTGATAGAATTTTTTCGGCGAGAAGTCCGCATGAACGTCGCGTTGAATAATCCGACCGAAAGATGGTTCGCCTTCGACAACACCTACGCGCGCGAGCTCGAGGGATTCTACGCAAGCTGCAACGCGGCGCAGGTGGCGGCACCGCGTCTGGTGAAGCTCAATTACGATTTGGCCGAAGAGCTGGGACTCGACGCCGCAGCTCTCGACTCCCCGGAAGGCGCTCGGATCTTTGCCGGCAATTTGATCCCTGCAGGAGCCGCGCCGCTGGCGCAAGTCTACGCTGGCCATCAGTTCGGCGGATTTTCGCCGCAACTCGGCGACGGCCGCGCGCTCCTGCTCGGCGAGGTGATCGACCGCTGCGGGCGGCGCCGCGACATCCAGCTCAAAGGCTCCGGCCGCACCCCGTATTCGCGCAACGGCGACGGGCGCGCCGCCCTCGGTCCGGTGCTGCGGGAATATCTGATCGGTGAAGCGATGCACGCGCTCGGCATCCCCACCACGCGCGCGCTGGCCGCCGTCACGACCGGCGAGCCGGTCTATCGCGAGCGCGTTCTCCCCGGCGCGGTGCTGACCCGGGTCGCGGCGAGCCATATTCGCGTGGGCACTTTCCAATTTTTCGCGGCACGCCGCGACCAGGATAAACTGCGCCGTTTGGCCAATTATGTGATCGATCGCCACTTTCCCGAATTGAAACAACACGCAAATCCGTATCTCGGATTGATCGAACGCGCGAGCGAGCGCCAGGCCGCGCTGATCGCAAGCTGGATGCACGCGGGCTTTATCCATGGCGTCATGAACACCGACAATATGGCGATCTCCGGCGAGACCATCGACTACGGGCCGTGCGCTTTTATGGACCGCTACGATCCGGCGACGGTGTTCAGCTCCATCGATGCGCGCGGCCGCTACGCCTACGGTAACCAGCCGGGGATGGCGCAGTGGAATCTCGCGCGCTTCGCCGAGACACTCTTGCCGCTCATCGACGCCGATGAAACCCGCGGGATCGCGCGCGCCACTGAAGTGATCGAGGCCTTTGCGGAAAAATACCAGCGTCACTGGCTGAAGGGCATGCGCGCGAAACTAGGGCTGTTTCACGAAGACGAAGCCGATGCCCTTCTGGCCGAGAATTTTCTTGCCGCGCTAAAAGAGAACGGCGTCGATTTTACTCTGGCGTTTCGTTATCTCGCCGACGCGGCTGCGGGCGACGAGGGTCCTGTCCGCGCGCTGTTTGGAGATGCGTCGGCTTACGATCGCTGGAGCCGGCTCTGGCGCGCGCGGCTTGCCCGGGAAGAAGCGTTGCCGGAGGAGCGCGCCGAAGCGATGCGCCGCGTCAATCCCGCGTTCATTCCGCGCAACCACCGGGTCGAGGAAGCCCTGAGCGCCGCAGTGGATCACGATGACTACGCGCCTTTCGAAACGCTGCTGAAGATCTTATCGCGACCGTTTGACGACCAGCGGGAGTTTGCCGCCTTTGCCGCGCCGGCGCCGGAAAGCCAGGAACGCTACCGCACTTATTGAGGCACCTGAGTCACGCGTCCGGGCGACGCGAAATTTCTCGGCGGCGGTGTCAATGTCGAGGATTAATAGCGGCTTGCAAGCGCCGGCATTTTTGTCCGCATCAAGAGACTTAAAGTTCCTCGGTGGTTTTTGGCGAAAAGCGCGGGTCGGCTACGCTCAGTCGCATAGAAGCCCGAATTCCCGCCTCATTCGGCGACCGGTCCCAAGATTCCCAATCCTTTGCGCTAACCCGTGCGTTTGCGGTCGCTCTTTGGAGCCGACCGCGTGGGCCCGCGCCTTGCTCAGTTCGGCTTCCACTCGGGAGCCCAGATTATGAACTGCCCAGAGCGCGCAACAAAGAAAAGGCTACCTTTGAACTCCAGTGGCCAAGCCATCGTGGAATACACGCTGATGGTGCTTCTGGTCGCGCTGGTCTTCTGGCTGGGCATCCGCCAGACAGATTTCGGTCAGGCGCTGCAAATCGCGTGGAATGACATCGGCGGCTCGATCACGTCTTCGCAGCCCTCGAGCGGCACTGGCGGTGCCGGAGGTAATTCCGGATCGGGTTCCTCGGGGACAGGATCGAGTGGTGCCTCGGGGAGCGGCTCCGGCGGCGCCTCCGGCAGCGGCTCTGGCGCCGGAAACGGCGGCGAACTCGGCGGCGGTTCGGGCGGTGGTGGATCGGGCGGTGGCACCGGTGGTGGCGGTTCTCTGGGCGGCGGGTCGGGCAGTGGAGGAGGCGGTTTCGGCGGCTCGAGCAGTGGCACCGGGGGCAGTCCGGCCGGCGGCGGTTCCGGCCTCGGATCGACCGGCGGTATTGGCAATTCGCTCCCCGGCGGCGGGTCGGGCGGCGCTGGCGCAGGATCGGCGGGCGGCTCGGGCGGCTCTTCGGGTACAAATTCCAGCGGCAATCCCGGCGGTGGCTCGGGCTCTAGCGGCGGGTCGGGTTCGGGCTTGGGCGGTGGTTCAGGCGGCGGCGGTGGTGGCGGCTCAGGCGGCCGTTCGGGGAATGGTGTGGGCGATGCGCCCGGCGGCGGTTTCGGGACTAACTCAATCGCCGCAGCCACAGCGGAAGAACGACCCGCCGTCGCTGCATCAGCTGCTTCGGAAAAGAACGCAAGCAGCGAAACCGCAGAGGGTGCTGCGGCCGCGGATCAACACCGCGGCGCGGGCGACGGCCGCGGCTGGTCGGCCCAAGGCGCGATTTATACTTTTGGCTTTTGGCTCTCGATCGTATTCGCGATGCTAGCCGCGTTCGCGGGCATCGTGTGGGTCGTCGTCAGACTCGTTCGTAAAAGCGAAGCGCCCGAAACCAGCGACCTGGTTTACTCCAATCTTCAGGACGCGCGGCACATTTACGCGAGGATTATAAAGTAGCCGGTCTCTGCCAGCACGCGCCGTGACATCCAAGAGTGCCGCGCTCCGCCGTGCCTGGCGCACCCTCTCTCCGGTAGAACTCGTAGCTTTCCGGCCCAGAGGGGGGCGCGCAGGACAACTCACGAAATAACCGCGATCGCGTTGATCTCGAGCAGCAGCTCGGGCCGCGCCAGCGCGGCCACCTGCACCATGGTGCTGGTCGGAAAGTTCGATCCCAGAGCTTCGCGCCGGGTTTCGTTGATGTCGCGGTGGTTGCGCACGTCGGTGGTGAACACGTTCAGCGCTACGACATCGTTCATCGTGCCGCCGGCGGCTTCGACAGCCCGTTGAATCTTCTCCAGGATGAAACGCGTCTGGGCTTTTACGTCGCCCACGCCGACGATTTTGCCGTCGTGGTCCGAAGCGGTCTGTCCGGCGATAAACACCATCCGCCCCGGCTGCGCCGCGTTCACCAGCGAATAGCTCCCACGCGGCACCGGCAGTCCCGCGGGATTGAATGCGGTCTTGGCCATCGGAGTTTCTCCTTTAGTAAGTCGTCAGCCTTCTCTTCGCTGAAGGGTTAGAAACCTCTCGTTCGCCCAGCTCCTGGCGAAGCTACCCGTTGATCCACTCTTTCAGATCCGCCGAGTGGCGGACTTTTTCCGCTCATGGCGGAGGCGAGCATAGCAGTCGTTCAACTCACTGCGCGAACATTTTTTGAAATTCTTTTCTCTTGTCGGCGTACTCTTTGATGCTGAAATCCTCCATCGGAACGAAGTGGATCTTGTCTGCGTCGGGGAGCGGCGGATAAATTCCTTTGTGGTTGACGAATTCTCCCATCCTGGCGAGGATTCTCGCGCTCTCTTCGCCGAGCAAGTAATCGATGAAAGCCTTGCCCGCGTTGGGATGAGAACTTTTGTTACTGAGCACAGCGTAGTGCCCGTCGCCCATCATCCTGCCCAACCTGACATAATCCACGGGCGCGCCCTTTTGCGCGTAGGTGTACGCATAAATCACGTAGGTGATCGCGAGCGGTACTTCCCCGCCGGTCACGCGCTCGGCCGAGGGAATGAAAGACTCGACCAGAATCGGCTTCTGGCCTGCCAGATCGCGAACAAACTTCTCAGCTTTGTCTTTACCGAGGACTTTTTGCACATTCGCCAGCCATTGGGTTGTCGTCACATGCTGACCTGGGTCCGGCATAGCGATCTTACCCTTGAATTGGGGCCGCGTGAGGTCTTCCAAACTCTTTGGCGCATCCGCCGGGCTGAGCATGCTCTTGTTGTAAATGACTCCGATAATCACATTGCGATAGCTCGGCCCAAGCACCGGGTCTACGCCTTCTTTGGGAAACCGCGCCGCGGAGGGCGAGTCGTATTTCGCCAGCATCCCTTCCTTCGATACCAGCCGTGCCACATTGGCATTGAGCAGAATCGCGTCATAGGCGGGTTTTCCACTGCGGTATTCGCTCACCGCCCTGTCCATCGTTTTGGTACCGGACGCGCGCCAATATTCCAGCTCGAGCCCGGTTTTTTTCTCAAACCCGGCTTTGACCGCATCGAAGGCTTCCGACTCCAGCGAGCCGTAAGCGACGACTTTGCCGCCTTCTTTTCTCGCTGCTTCGATCAGCTTCGCGCTTTGAGCGAAAACTTGAGCAGAGAAGAGCGCGCAAAATGTCGCCGCAAAAACGAGTGGCAGCATCGCTTTTCCTCCCATTCGCCGAACACGAATTCCGGTTGCGAAATCCTACTTGATCCGCGCGCGACTGCGCAAGGTTCAAAGTCGATTTGACTTTTGCGCCAAACTGCGGGCAACTTCGGGGCGAAAATCATTTTTCAGGGGGATTCGCGAGCATGGATATTATTGATGCCGACGGTCACATCGTCGAAAAGGAAACGGATATGCGAGCCCACCTGCCCGAGCCCCATTGCAAAAGGAGCGGCTCGCTTTTGCCCTCCGACGGACAAGACAGCTTGATGGGCGGCCGCCTGGGCGGACTCGAAGACAATGATCTGCCGACGCGCATGCGCGACATGGATATCGAAGGGATCAGCGTGTCGGTGCTCTTTCCCACGACGAGCTTTCGCGTGAGCCAGACGAGCGAGCGGGAGTACGCTCTCGCCTATTGCCGCGCTTATAACAACTTCATCGCCGAGGTTTGCAAATCCAATCGGCGCTTGAAAGCGATCGGTTTGCTGCCGTTTCAAAATATCATTTACGATCGCGAAAGCGTGATCGCCGAGCTCAGGCGGGCGATCGACGATCTCGGCCTGGTGGCCATCGCTGTCTCCAGCCAGGGATTGAAAGAGCATCTGGGCGCGCAGATCTACTGGCCGATTTACGCCGAGCTGGAGCGAGTTGGCGCGCCGCTGTGCGTTCACAATCGCCACGCGCCGCCGGGCGAAAATATTTTCGACAGCCTGCTCTTCAAACACGCCGTCGGCCGGCCGATCATGACGGCGATTCAATTCGCCGGGCTGATGTACGGGGGCGTGCCGGAAAAATTTCCCAGGCTCAATATCGCGTTCCTCGAATGCGGCGTGGGATGGCTGCCCTATTGGGTCGAGAGGTTGGACGAAGAATACGAAAAGCGCGCTCCCGAAGCGCCCCTGCTCAAGGGCAAACCAAGCGAGTATTTAAAAAACGGCCATTGGTTTTGCTCCACCGAGCCCGACGAGCGCGAGTTGCCTCACGTCATTGACAATTTCGGCGCGGACATGATTTTGTTTGCTTCCGACTATCCGCACTGGGACGGCTTGTTTCCTCGCGCCGTATCCACGCTGCGCGGGCGCGCGGATATTTCGGAAAAGGCCAAACAAAAAATCCTCTGCGATAATGCCAAGAGGTTTTACGGCTGGCATTAATCCGACTTGAGCGGTCTCCTGCAGAAACCGCTCCGGTAGCGATCGATGGACGCCGATTGCGTGACGGATGTTTCCCCTGCAGTTGCGCACCGCCGGTGACGATTCCATTGGAAGTGAGCCGGGCTCAAAGCGCGCAGGTTTTCCGCCCGACGTTCTAATGGAATTCGCTCCCTGATCCCTCCGCAATTCCCCGCGATCAGCCAGATATTTGGGATTGGCAGAGCATCTGCCGCCTCTCTTGATCCAGTGTTAAGCTGTAAAGAGCTGGCCCATTGCGCGTGGACTGGTTCCGAAATGAAGGATGATGCCGAAGTTCTGTCGATCGAGGGACGGGAAGTCCGGATAACCAACCCGGCCAAGCCGTACTTTTCCAAGCAGACCAGGCTCTCGAAGCTCGTCCTCGCCGTCGCGAAACACCAGCGCGCGAAAACCGTCCCACTTGGGCTCGAAAATCCAGGGGCCCTCTTTGGGCAGTTCGCTCACCCGCTTGGCGAGCATCGGCAAGATCGGCGGGTTCACGGCGAGATGCATCGTTTTCGTTCCAAATGGCTCACCGTCGACTTTGCCGATCGCGATGGGCCGCGCAGGTTCTATTCTATCCCGCCAGTCCTACCAGTCCATGACTGCTCTCCGCGTCGCCGCCGGCTCTTTCGACGGAGGCCAAATATTCGCCCGCGCAGAGTCCGACAGGCTCGATGCGCGCGACATGACCTGCCGGCCGCGGTGTGCTACGTTGGTTCCTTCTCCTGAAGTATTTCGTAGCCTGGCGCGGTGATGCTGCAAGCAAAGTCTGCAAAGCTTAGCGCAGTTCAATCGGCATCCGCGGCGGCGCGTCTTCGCGCCGCGCGGCGCTTCCTCGAACAGCTCGAGCCCGCCACCGAAGTGCTTCTGGTCGGAGCCTCGCGCGGCGCGGTCGACGATCTCTCGCGCGCGATTTCCCTCGACCGAGGCGCGACCTTCGGTTTGCACCGGCTTTCTTACACGCAGCTCGCCGCGCGTCTTGCCGTTCTGGAGCTCGCTGCTCGGGAACAAGCTCCGACGACCGCGCTCGGACACGAAGCGGTGGCGACCCGCGCCGTGTTCGAAGCCCGCCGCGACGATGCGCTGCGCTATTTTTCGCCCGTGGCGCAGACGCCGGGATTTCCCAGGGCGCTGGCGCGCACGCTGCTCGACCTGCGGCTTGCCGCGCTGTCGAGCCGCGATGTGCTTCGCCTGCCGCGCAGCGGAACCGATCTGGCCGCCTTGCTCGATCGCGTGGACGTGCTTCTCGACGATGCCGGCGCCGGCGACCGCGCCGCGTTGTTCGAAGCGGCGGCTCGAGCGCTTGACTCGGCATTGACCGGCTGGCCGCCGATGCCGCTGCTGCTGCTCGATGTGCCCTTCGAGTCCGAAATCGAAGCGCGCTTTCTCTGGGCGCTGGTGCAGCAGTCGCCGCGCGCGCTGATCACACTGCCGCCGGGCGATGCCTCCGCCGCAACGCGCCTCGAGCGCCGCGGCGCAGAGATAAAAATTATCGATGAGCCGGCGCGCAATGACCTGGACCGCGTGGCCCAATATCTCTTTGCCAAAGAGGCGCCGCCCGAGCGCGACCGCTCCGGCGAGCTGGTATGGTTTTCGGCGCCGGGAGAAGACCGGGAGTGCGTCGAGATCGCGCGGCGCATCGTGAAAGAAGCCGCCAACGGCGTGCGCTTCGACGAGATCGCGATCGCGATGCGCGCCGCCGAGCAATATCTGGGCGTGCTGGAGCATGCGCTGCAGCGCGCCGGGATCCCGGCCTACTTCGAGCGCGGCACCCGGCGGCCCGAACCCACCGGCCGCGCTTTTCTCGCCATTCTCTCCTGCGCGGTCGAGAATTTCTCCGCCCGGCGCTTTGCCGAATATCTCTCCCTCGGCCAGGTGCCGGCGCTGGACAATTCGGGCGGGCCGCCGATGCGATCGGCCGATGGGGTCGCTTCACGCGACGATGTCTTCGGCGTCCTGTCGGAGCCCGCGCCCGACGCAACCGATGCGGAGCGCGGCGAGAGCGACGGCGAGGCATCCGCCGATAACGACGCCGGCCGATCGGTGGTGGCCGGCTCCCTGCGCGCGCCGTGGAAATGGGAAAGCCTGCTGGTCGATTCCGCCGTGATCGGCGGCAGCGCGCGCTGGGCGCGGCGCCTCGATGGATTGGCGGCGGAGTACGAGATCAAAATCCGCGAGCTCGCAGCCGAGGCGCCCGACTCGCCGCGCATCGGCTCCCTGGAACGCGAGCGGCAAAACCTCGCGCATCTGCGCGGGTTCGCGCTCCCGCTCATCGAAGAGATGGCCGGCTGGCCGGCCGAAGCCAGTTGGGGCGATTGGCTTCAACGCCTCGAAGCGTTCGCGCCGCGCGTGCTGCGGCGCGCCGAGCTGGTGCTCCGCGTTCTCGCCGACCTGCGCCCGATGGCCGTGGTCGGTCCGGTCACTCTCACCGAAGTGCGCGACGTGCTCGCCGACCGCCTGGCGACCCTGGAGATCGACCCCCCGGCGCAGCGCTACGGCCGGGTGTTCGTCTGCAGTCCCGATCAGCTGCGCGGGCGCGCGTTTCGCGTCGTTTTCGTGCCGGGATTGGCGGAGCGTCTGTTTCCGCAAAAGCTCCGTGAGGATCCTCTGCTGCTCGACGATCTCCGGCGCGCAACCGGCGCTCCGCTGACCCTGCAGGATGATCGGGCGGCGCGCGAACGGCTGCTCCTTCGGCTCGCGGTCGGCGCGGCCGCCGAGCGGTTGTACGTTTCGTTCCCGCGGATCGAGAGCGCCGAGGCGCGGGCGCGGGTTCCGTCATTCTACGCTCTGGAGCTGATGCGCGCGGCGACCGGCCGCATCCCCGACCATCAAAACCTCGAGCTCGAAGCATCGGAGCAAGCGAACGCCACACTCGCCTGGCCGGCGCCGGCGCATGCCGAGGAGGCCATCGACGATTTCGAGCACGATCTATCTGTGCTGCGCGCTTTGATGCGCAGCGAACAGGACGTCAAAGGCCGCGCGCATTACATGCTTTTGTTGAACGACTTCGCGCGCCGCTCCGTGAGCGAGCGCTGGGCGCGGGCGCGAAGGTCCTGGTCGCCCTACGACGGTCTGGTGCGGGTCACGGCATCGACCCGGCCGTTTCTCGAGTCGCAGCGCCTGGGAGCGCGGCCCTATTCGGTCTCCGCGCTGCAGAATTACGCCTACTGTCCTTATCGCTTTCTTCTCTCCGGCCTCTACCACCTTCAGGCGATGGAGCAGCCGCAGCCGCTGCAGCGCCTGGATCCCTTGACCCGGGGCAGTTTGTTTCACGAAGCGTTGGCCGAGTTTTTTCGCGCCTTGCAGAAGCGCAAGATTGCAATTGAGACGAAGTCGATCGCTGCCGTGCTCGAAGTGCTCGACGCCACCCTCACGCGCGTCGCCGATGAATACGCCGAGCGGCTGGCGCCGGCGGTGGAGCGCGTGTGGCAGGATGAGATCGCGAGCATCCGCACCGATCTTCACATCTGGGCGCGCGAGCTCGCCGCCGGCGCGGGATGGGAGCCCTGGCTCTTCGAGTTTGGCTTCGGATTGCCCGACTCGCGCGAGCGCGATCCCAACAGCCGGCGCGATCCGGTGACCGTAGACGGCCGCTTCATTCTGCGCGGCTCGGTCGATCTGGTGGAGCGCAAGCCCGGCGCCAATGTTCTCAGGGTCACCGATTACAAGACATCGAAAAATCGCTCGGAGGCCGGCTCGGTCATCGGCCACGGCCAGCAGCTCCAACCGGTGATTTACAGTCTCGCCGTCGAGGCCGCCACCGGGCTCACTGTCGAAAGCGCGCGCTTTTCCTATTGCACCAGCGCCGGCGGCTTCAGCGAGCATCAGGTTCCGATCAACGAGCGCACCCGCAACGCGGGCCTCGAAGCGCTGGAGATCATCGACCGCGCGGTGGAGCTTGGCATGCTGCCGCCGGCGCCGGCCGAGAGAGCCTGCGCGTTCTGTGACTTTCTGCCGGTGTGCGGTCCCGATCAGGAGCGGCGCGCGCGGCGCAAAGCGCGCGAGCAGATCGCCGATTTGATCGAGCTCAGAGGACGGCGATGACGACCCGAACGCAGCTTGCGGACAGCGCCGATCGCGAGCGGATTGCCGCGGCGCTCGATGACACGCTGATCGTCGAAGCCGCCGCCGGCACCGGCAAGACGACCGAATTGGTCCGCCGCATCGTGCGCGTGATTCAAACCGGCCGCGCCGCCGTGAGCGAGATCGCCGCCGTGACCTTTACCGAGAAAGCTGCCGGCGAATTGAAGCTGCGCCTGCGCGAAGCGCTCGAGGAAGCCAGAGCGGGATCCGCGAGCGGCACTGTCGAGCGCGAGCGGCTCGACGGCGCGCTCGGCCGGTTGGAGGAAGCGCAGGTCAGCACGATCCACGGTTTTTGCGCCGATCTTCTGCGCGAGCGGCCGGTGGAAGCGCGGATCGATCCGCTCTTCAAAGTTCTGACCGAAGCGCAGGCCGCACGGCTGTATGACGCGGCGTTCCAGAAGTGGCTCGAACAGCAGCTCGCCGATCCGCCGGAGGGCGTCAGACGCTCTCTGGTCCGTCCGACATTCGCCGGCTTCGGCGCCGACGCCGAAGCCGACAGCGGTCCCATCGACCGCTTGCGGCGCGCCGGCTGGGAGCTGCTCCAGTGGCGCGATTTCGACGGCCCCTGGCAGCGGCCGCCATTCGAGCGCGCGGCGCGGATCGACGAGCTGGTTCAACTATTGACTAGCTTCGCGGCCCTGTTGGAGCCGCCCGGCTCGGCCAATGATCCGCTCTACACGGACACCTGGGCGGCCAGGAAGCTGGCGGACGAAATTCGCCGCTGCGAATCCGTCACGGCGCGCGACTACGACCGGCTCGAAGCGGGCTTCATCGAGCTCAGCCGCAATCGTGATTTTCGCAAGCCGCGCAAGGGCAGCGGCCGGAATTACCGCGGCGGCGTTGCGCGCGAGAAAGTCTGGCAGGCCTGGGAAGAGTTGCAAAGCGCTCTTGGCGGCTTCGAAACCGCCGCCAACGCCGATCTCGCCGCGGCGCTGCGCGGCGAGCTGGACGGCGCGGTGCGCGCTTACGAGAGCGCCAAAGCCAGAGCCGGCGCTGTGGATTTCCTCGATCTCCTGCTCAAGGCGCGGGATCTCGTCCGGGATAATCGCGAGGTGCGCTCGAGCTTCCAGCAGCGCTTCAAGCGGATTTTCGTCGACGAGTTCCAGGACACCGATCCGCTGCAAGCGGAAATCCTGCTGCTCCTTGCCGCTGACGATCCGGACGCTGCGAGCTGGCGCGCGATCCGGCCGGTCGCCGGAAAGCTTTTTCTGGTCGGCGATCCCAAGCAATCCATCTATCGTTTCCGCCGCGCCGACGTGGAGATCTATCGCAGCGTCTACGAGATGCTCGAATCGGCCGGCGCCCAACGGGTCACGCTGCGCACCAGCTTTCGCGCCCGGCCGAACATTCAGCGCGCCGTCAACGCGGCGTTTGCCCCGGTGATGACCGGAGAAGGCGGCGGGCGGCAGGCTCGTTACGTGCCGCTCGAGCCGTTTCGCGAAGAGTCCGGCGAGCAGCCGTCGGTTGTGGCGCTTCCCGTGCCGGAGCCCTACGGATACCGCAGGCTCGCCAACGCCGCGATCGAAAAGTCGCTTCCCGATGCCGTGGGCGCGTTCATCGACTGGCTGATCCACGAGAGCGGCTGGAAAGTTGCCGAGCGGCCGGGAGGAGCGGCGCGCTCCGCGCTCGCGCCCACTGCGGCGCTGGCCTTTCGGCCCGGCGAAACCGAGCATCGGGTGCCGATCCAGGCGCGCCACATCTGCCTGCTGTTTCGCCGGTTCATCAGCTTCCAGGAAGACATGACGCGGCCTTACGTCGAGGCTCTCGAAGCGCGCGGCATCACGCATTTGCTCGTCGGCGGCCGCTCGTTTCACAACCGCGCCGAGGTCGAAACGCTGCGCGCCGCCCTGGCGGCCATCGAATGGCCGGAAGACGAGCTGTCGGTGTTCGCGATCCTGCGCGGCGCGCTGTTCGCGATCGGCGACGAAGAGCTGCTGGAGTACCGCCACACGTTCGGCCGTTTCCATCCGTTCAGAATTCCCAAGGAGTTTCCGCCGAACCTGGCGCCGATCGTCGATGCTTTGAAGCTTCTGCAGGAGCTTCATCGCGCGCGCCATCGGGTGCCGGTCGCGACGACGATTGCAAACCTCCTCGGCGCCACCCGCGCGCACATCGGTTTTGCGCTCGAGCATGGCGGCGAGCAGGTGCTCGCCAATGTGGCGCACGTGGCCGAGCTGGCGCGCCGCTACGAGGCCGAAGGCGGCATTTCGTTTCGCGGATTCATCGACGAGCTGCGCGAGCAGGCCGAAAACGGCGAGGCCGGGGAAGCGCCGATCCTCGAGGAAGGCAGCGACGGCGTGCGCCTCATGACGGTTCACAAAGCCAAAGGGTTGGAATTCCCGGTCGTGATTCTTGCCGACATGACGGCGCGGCTGCGCGCATCCGCAGCGAGCCGGACCATCGACGCCGAGCGCCGCCTGTGCGCGCTCCGCCTCGCCGGCTGCACGCCGGCCGATTTGCTGCAACACGAAGAAGAAGAGCTTCGCCGCGATGACGCCGAGGGCATGCGGGTCGCGTACGTCGCCGCGACCCGCGCGCGGGATCTGCTCGTGGTGCCCGCGGTCGGCGATGAAGAGCGGGCAGGCTGGCTCCAACCGCTGAATGCCGCCATCTATCCACCGATGGACGCGCGGCGCCGGCAGATTCAGGCGCCGGGCTGTGTCGAGTTCAAATCGAAGGACTCGGTTTTGGTGCGCCCCGGCGGCAGCGCCGGAACGAGCACGGTTTCACCCGGTCTTCACGTGCGCAGCGCGGATCCTCCGGGGTCGGGCGAGTTCGCCGTTGTCTGGTGGGACCCGCGCGCGCTCAAGCTCGGCGCCGAGGCGCCGCTCGGTATTCGCCGGCCCGAGCTGATCGTAAAAGATGTCGCGCCGGACATCGTCGAAGCGGGTCTGGCCGCTTACAATTCCTGGCGCGAGCGGCGCCGGCAAATCCTGGCCAGCGGAGCTCAGAGCGCGCTCGCGGTGCAGACGGTAACCGAGCTGGCAAAAGCCGCCGGCGAGCTCCCGGCCGATCTGAAGCTTCCGGCTGTGGAAGTCGTTGCGCTCGCGCGCGCGGCCGAGCGCCCGTCGGGCCGCCGTTTCGGTGCGCTGATGCACGCGGTGCTCGCGACTCTCCCGCTCGACGGCGCCGGCGGCGTGATTCGCCGGATTGCCGCGATGCACGGCCGCATACTCGGCGCCCCTGAAGAAGAGATCGAGGCCGCGTCCACGGCCGTGCGCGCCGCGCTCGCGCATCCGCTGCTGGAGCAGGCGCGCGAAGCGGCGCTAAAAGGCAGCTGCCGCCGTGAAGTCCCGGTCATCTGGCGCGATGCCGGCGGAGCGCTCATCGAGGGCGTCGTCGATCTTGCCTTCGAGCAGGCCGGAGGCTGGACGGTGATCGATTTCAAATCCGACGAGGAGTTCCGCGGCAACGAGCGGGTTTATCGGCGCCAGGTCGAGCTCTACGCAGCGGCGATCCGGGCAGCCACCGGCGCGCCCGTGGCGCCGGTATTAATGCGCGTATGAGCCGGCGGTGAATCGCCTGCCCCGAGGCAAGGCCTCGATCGCTGCGCACGGTTCAGAATCACACAAGCCCGATCAAGTCACTTGGCGCTCTTCAAAAACGGCTTCCAGTTCCATTCGAAATCGGGATCAGTGTAAGCCTGGGGCGGCATCAGCGAGGTCAGCCCGCGTTTGGCGAGCTCGCTTTCGAATTTCTCGCGCACCCACTTGTCTTCGTTGACGTACTCGATCTGATCCCTGGCGCGGTCTTCGACTTTTTCCGCGTGGCCGTGAAACTGCATCGGCGGATGGAGCGCGAGGTAACGCGCCGGCTCGCCGCCGGCGTTGAAGTGCTGGTGAAACCATTTGTTCGGCGGCACGAAACAGCTCGCTTCGTGCCAGGGCACGACGACTTTGTCTTTGCCTTCCTCCCACATGATCGAGTAGCCCTCGCCGACCGGAATGACGATCACCCGGCCGGGGCCGTGGCGGTGCGCCTTTTTGTAAAGCCGCGCGTCGAACACCGACATGTGGCAGGACATCTCGGAGTCGGGAAACTGAATATAAACGCTCCGGCCGCCGGCGCCGCGCCGGGCGTTGCTGTCGAGCTTGTCCCAGGCGCGCATGTCGGGGAAAAAATTGCCGTACCAGTAGGCGCGCCGGCCCCAGGACTCGTCGAGATTGGCCTGGGTGATCATCTTCGCTTCCGAGTAGAAATCCATCTCGTTCTGAATATCCGCGCCCTCGTAGGGATTGCCGAAGATAAAATTCGGATCGCGCACGCCCGAAAGCGTGAGCGGCATGTAATTATAATGCAGCAGACGCGCCGGCCGATCGCCCTGCATGTTGCTGAACTGGTGCGTGTAGTTGTGCGGCACCAGAAACATGCTGTGCTTTTGCCATTCAAAAGTTTTCTTGGGCCGCTTTTCGCCCGCCCAGATCGTCGTCAGGCCGCGCCCGTCGACCACGTAGACGATCTCGTCGAGGGCGAATTTGAGCGGCGGCAGGGTTTTCCCCGGCGGAATCTCGGTCACCCGCGCCGAAGTCACGCCCTCCTGGCCGACCAGCTGGATGAACGCCGAGCGGCATTGGCGCGCGTCCCACCAGCCGAGCTCCAAGGTGCGCAGATCCTCGATGTAGTAGCCGCGATAGACCGGGATGCCTTGCGCTCCCATCCATTCATCGTACGTATAAGTCTTGCTCCACATTTTCCGTTCGGCCTGCAGCGCTTTGGACATGACGTTCCTCCCGGGACTTCTTCTTTAAGTCATATCATCATTAAAAATCGAAAAAAAACCGCAGTCAAAATTATCCGCCGCCGGCAACACAAAAGCCCCGCGCGGGCGGGGCTTTTGACGATGCGACGGGGGAGCGGCGCCGGGCTCAGTCGTCGTGCGCGGTGGGAAACATCAGCGATTTGACGGTGACCGGGATCACTTCGGTGATGCCCAGGCATTCGCCGATGTCGATGTAATCCAGATCGCCGACCTCGATGCCGTCCACCGCGATGATGTCGCGCGCGACTTTGAATTCTTCCTTGAGCATGGAGCCGAGCGATTTGGCGATGTCCAGATCCAGGGTCAGGTAGAGCGGGCACTGGACGTCGTCGGCTTCCTTGAGAACCTCGGCGACGCCTTCGGCGATGCGCCGGACCGACTGGTAATCCGGCACGCCGCTCACCGTGAGCGACAGCGCGAGACCGGAGGTGAAACGCGGCAGGTCGAATTTTCTGAGCGATTGGCGGAGCGCGTCCGCCACCGGCTCGCCGTCGCGCACCGGCGCTTGAATGACTTTCAGACCGTGCACCGGCAGCGCCTTTTCGTTGGAAACATAGCTCGTGTTGCCGCTCGCTTGAATCGTGTACTCGCCGGCGCCGATGACCGTGGCGCGGATGCCTTCGATCGGCTCGCGCAAGACGTCCTTCGGCAGTTTTTTCAAGTACTCGCGCATGTTCCTGCCGAGCACCGGGCCGATGTCGCCGTAGGCCTTGGGATCGCGGTCGTAGACGTGCTCGGAGACGCCGCCGGAAAAGACGATGTGCTGCACCTGCTTGAAGCCCTTGTAGTTGACGAACGGCGGCGTCACCATCAGCGATTTCGCCATCGGCGAATTGGGACCTTCCTCGATGATCTCGAAGAGAATCTTCGCCATGTACGCGCCGAAGTCTTCCTTCATCTTGTCGGTGATCGTCTGGCCGAGCTCGACTTTGTAGCCGAGCTCTTTCATCATCGTGCGTCCCGGATCTTCGATGCGCGTAATCCTGTCGTTTTCATCGAAAGCGATCAGGCGCGCGCCGACGCTGATCGACGCGGTCTGGGTCACCACGCCGTCTTCGACCAGGGAAAACTTGGTCGTGCCGCCGCCCATGTCGACGTTGAGCACGGTTTTGTGCTCGCTCTTGGATAAATCCACCGCGCCGCAGCCGTAGGCCGCCAGCAGCGCTTCGTGATTGTGCCCCGCCGCGGCGCAGATGAATTTGCCCGAGTACTTGGCAAAATTCTCGACGATCGGCTGGGCGTTTTCTTTCTTGAGCGCCTCGCCGGTGATGATCACCGCGCCGGTGTCCACGTCTTCCGGCGTCAAGCCGGCTTCTTTGTACGCCGCGTGAATGAAATCGTTGACCTTGTCGGTGTCGATCTTGGTCGCGGACAGATAGGGCGTCAGCATGATCGGCGAGCGATAGAGCACCTCGCGGTTGGTGACTTTGAATTTGCCCGAGAGCGACGCGCCTTCGCGCCGGAGCGTGATGTGCGAGAAGATCAAATGCGAGGTCGAGGAGCCGATGTCGATGCCCACGCTCTTGAGCGAGAACATCTCGAGCCCTTCGATGTCGGTGACGATTTCATCCTCCTTGATGATGAAATTGTCCGGATGGTCGTGATCGTAAATGTCGTCGTGCATGAATTTGCCTCTGTCCGCCATTATTTCAATTCCTTCATAAAAAGGAATCCCCGCTCGGCCGGAGCGGGGATTCCCTGGGTAACTTTTTGGCAGCTCAAGCCGCTATTGTTTGCCCATCGCCTTGGACCACTCGTAGTCCGGGTTGGTGTAGCACTCCGGCGGCATTTCGCTCTTGATGCCGCGTTTGGCGAGCTCTTCTTCGAACTTTTTCCGGATGAACGGATCTTCCCGCGGATACTCGATCTGATCCTTGGCGCGGTCTTCGACCTTCTCCGCGTGGCCGTGGAACTGCATCGGCGGATGGAGCGCGAGATAGCGCGCCATGTCGCCGCCGGCGTTGAAGTGCTGGTGGAACCATTTGTCCGGCGGCGTGATCATGCTGCACTCGTGCCACGGGCAGACGATTTTCTCTTTGCCTTCTTCCCACATGATCGAATAGCCTTCGCCGGCGGGGATGATGATCGCGCGGCCGGGGCCGTGGCGGTGCGCCTTTTTGTAGGTTTTGGGAGCGAACACCGACATGTGCGCGGTCAATTCCGAATTGGGAAACTGCATGAACACGCTCTTGCCGCCGGCGCCGCGCCGCTCGTTGGCGTCGAGCTTGTTCCAGGCGCGCATGTCGGGGAAAAAGTTGCCGTACCAGAAAGCGCGCATGCCCAGGCCTTCGTCCGCATCCTTGGCTTGCACCATCTTGGCCTCGGAATAGAAGTCGCCGTCGGACACCGTGACTTTCGGCTCGTAGGGATTGTTGAAATACATGTCGGGCTCGGGCAGCGCCGACATCGCCATCGGCATGTAGCTGTAATGAAACAGCCGGATCGGCTTGTCGCCTTGCATGTTGCTGAAGACGTGCCAGTGGTTGCGCGGCACCAGGAACATCGAGTGCTCCTGCCATTCGAAGTTCTTTTTGGGCTTGCCTTCGCCGGCCCAGACCGTGGTGAGACCGCGGCCGGAAAGCACGTAAACGATCTCGTCGAGCGCGAACTTCACCGGCGGCAGAGATTTTCCCGGCGGGATTTCCGTCACGCGCGACGCGCTCACGCCTTCCTGGCCGAGCAGTTGAATGAACGCCGACTTGCAGCCGCGCTCTTCCCACCACTCGAGCTCGATGGTGCGCAGGTCCTCGATAAAATAGCCGCGGTGAATCGGAATGCCCTTGGACTTCATCCAGCGATCGTAGGTAAACTCTTTGCTCCACATCGTGACGACGGGTTCTTGTTTGGCAGCGTCGGCCATAAATCTTCCTCCTTGATCTCTCTATCTCTTATCTTCTTGCTTCTCTGCTGGCAACCTCCAGCCGCACCGCCGCTCTTTTCGACGCTTCCTCGGCCGCCATCCGCTCCGTCGCTTCCAGATTGGGGTCGCCGAGCGCTTTTTCGGCGCGCTCCCGCGCGCGCTGCGCCCGGCCCGGATCGATTTCCGAGGCGAACTCCGCCGCCGGCGCCAGCACGGTCATAACGTTGTCCAGCACTTCGGCGTAGCCGCCGCTCACGGCCAAAGCGCGTTTGGTGGCGCCCTGTTTGTAGCTCAATTCGCCGGGGACAAGGGTGGTTAGAAAAGCGATATGGTTGGGCAGCACGCCGAACTCGCCCAATTCTCCGTGTCCGGTCACCTCGTCGACGTCTTCGTCGAGAACCAGCCGGCTCGGCGTCACTACTCTGAGTCTGATCGTGTCTGCCATGATTTACAAAGTCGGGCCCGAGGCGCGAGTAAAAATTCCGGCTCTCGCCGGAGGACTTGCTTTTTCAGTTTGCCGCCATCTTCTTGGCCTTTTCCACGGCCTGCTCGATGGTGCCGACCATGTAGAAAGCCTGTTCGGGAATGTCGTCGTATTTGCCTTCGACGACTTCTTTGAAGCCGCGGATGGTGTCTTTCAACTCCACGTAGGCGCCGGGAGTGCCGGTGAACGCTTCGGCGACGTGAAACGGCTGCGACAAAAAGCGCTGGATCTTGCGCGCCCGCGCCACCGTCATGCGGTCTTCTTCGGAAAGCTCATCCATGCCGAGAATCGCGATGATGTCCTGCAGATCTTTGTAACGCTGCAAGATCACCTGAACCTGGCGCGCGACGTCATAATGCTCGGCGCCCACCACCAGCGGATCGAGAATGCGCGAGGTCGAGTCGAGCGGATCCACCGCGGGGTAAATGCCCAGCTCGGCGATCTGGCGCGAAAGCACGGTGGTCGCATCCAGGTGCGCGAAGGTCGTCGCCGGCGCCGGGTCGGTCAAGTCGTCGGCCGGGACGTAAATTGCCTGCACGGAAGTGATCGAGCCCTTGCGCGTGGTGGTGATGCGCTCCTGCAATTCGCCCAGGTCGGTCGCCAAAGTCGGCTGATAACCGACGGCGGACGGCATGCGGCCGAGCAGAGTCGAGACTTCCGAATTGGCCTGAGTGAAACGGAAAATGTTATCGAGAAACAAAAGCACGTCGCGCCCTTCGTCGTCGCGGAAATATTCCGCCAGGGTCAACGCCGTCAAGGCGACGCGGGCGCGCGCGCCGGGCGGCTCGTTCATCTGGCCGTAAACCAGCGAAGCTTTGTTGATGACGCCCGATTCCTTCATTTCGAGCCAGAGGTCGTTGCCTTCGCGGGTGCGCTCGCCGACGCCGCCGAAGACCGAATAGCCGCCGTGCTTCATGGCGACGTTGTTGATCAGTTCCATGAGGATGACGGTCTTGCCGACGCCGGCGCCGCCGAACAGGCCGATCTTGCCGCCGCGCGCGTAGGGCGCGAGCAGATCGACGACTTTAATGCCGGTCTCAAGGGCCTGAACCTTGGTTTCCTGGTCGACGAATTCCGGGGTCGGCCGGTGAATCGGATAGGTTTTCTTGGCGTTGACCGGTCCCATTTCATCCACCGGCTCGCCGATGACGTTGAGCACGCGGCCCAGGGTCTCTTCGCCCACCGGAACCGTGATGCCGGCGCCGGTGTCCATGGCTTCCATGCCGCGCACCAGACCTTCGGTGGTGTCCATGGCGACGCAGCGCACGGTGTTTTCACCCAGATGCTGCGCGACCTCGAGGATCAGGTTCCACGGCTGGTCGCTGATCGCCGGGTTGGAAACTTTCAGCGCGTTGTAAATCGGCGGCAGCGACGAGTCGGTAAACTCGACATCGACGACCGCGCCGAGAACCTGGGTTATTTTCCCCATGCCCATAATCTAAAACCTCCAAGAACGTAATCGTGTTCGTGATTCGTGTCCGTGCGGATCGTTCGCCGTTCACGGGCACGTTCCACGCGCACGGTTTTTTGCTATTTGAGCGCTTCCGCCGTGCCGACGATTTCCATCAGCTCGCGGGTGATCGAGGCCTGGCGCGCCCGGTTCATCTGCAGGGTCAGGCTGCCGATCATTTTCGCGGCGTTGCTGGTCGCCGAATCCATCGCCGTCATGCGCGCGCCGTGCTCGCTGGCAGTCGCTTCGAGCAGCGCCCGCTGCATCGCCACATCGGTGATCCGCGGCAAGAGGCTCGCCAAAAGCTGCGCGATGCCGGGCTCGTAGAGATATTCCGTGAGCTGTTGCGTTTCGGCTTCGCGGGTCTCGCTCAGAGCAATCGGCAAAAGTTTTTCCAGAGTCGGCACCTGCGAGAGCGCCGAGCGGAACTGGCTGTAGAGAATGTAGACCGCGTCGGTCTCGCCGCCGAGAAAGCGCGCGATCAGCTTGCGGCCGACGGCGGCCGCCAGCTCGTCGGCCGGCGTGGCGAGAATGTTGATGTAACGATCGACGATGGCCGCCCGGCGGCGGCGAAAATGATCGGCGCCCTTGCGGCCGACGAGGGTCACTTCGACTTCTTTTTGACCCGCGTTCTTGCGCATGAACGCCTCGGCGGCGCGGATCAGATTGGCGTTGTAGCCGCCGCAAAGCCCGCGGTCGGACGTGAACAGCACCAGGTCGATCTTTTTTTCCTCGCGCGCCTGCAGCAGCGGATGCGCTTCGCTGGAGACCCGGGCGGCGACGTTTCTCAAAAGCTCGGTCATCTTTTCCGCGTAGGGACGCGCCGCCACCGCCGCTTCCTGGGCGCGGCGCAGCTTGGCCGCCGAAACCATCTTCATGGCCTTGGTGATCTGCTGGGTGTTGCGCACCGAGCTGATGCGTTTGCGTATCGCTTTGAGGGTCGCCATGGGTCAGTAGGGCCGATCGTTGAGGGCCGGGGTTTGAGCGCTATTCCTTGAGTCAGTGCTCATTCCGCAGTGCCGCGCTAGGCTTTGAAAATTCCTTTGAACTCTTCCAGCGCCCTGGTCATCTTGGCGCGAAGATCGCCGTCGAGCTCGCGCTTTTTCAGAATGTCCGCGAAAATGTCGGGGTGCTTCGATTCGATAAACGAGTAGAGATCCTGCTCGTATTTTTTCAGCGCCGCCAGCGGCAACTCATCGACGAAGCCGTTGGTGCCGGCGTAAATGATCAACACCTGCTTTTCCACCGGCAGCGGCTGATACTGGCCTTGCTTCAAGAGTTCCACCAGGCGCGAGCCGCGGTTCAACTGGCGCTGGGTCGCCTGGTCGAGGTCGGAACCGAACTGAGCGAAGGCCGCCATCTCGCGGTATTGCGCCAGTTCGAGCCGCAGCGTGCCGGCGACCTGTTTCATCGCCTTGATCTGGGCGTTGCCGCCGACCCGGGAAACCGAGATGCCGACGTTGATGGCCGGGCGCACGCCGGAATAGAAAAGATCGCTTTCGAGAAAAATCTGCCCGTCGGTGATCGAGATCACGTTGGTCGGAATGTACGCCGACACGTCGCCGGCCTGAGTCTCGATGATCGGCAGCGCGGTCAACGAGCCGCCGCCGCGCTGATCGCTCATTTTTGCCGCGCGCTCGAGCAGCCGCGAGTGGAGATAGAAAACGTCGCCCGGATAGGCTTCGCGTCCCGGCGGCCGGCGCAGCAGCAGCGAAAGTTGGCGGTAGGCCACCGCGTGCTTCGACAGATCGTCGTAGATCACCAGCGCGTGGCCGCCGTTGTCGCGAAAATGCTCGCCCATGGTGCAGCCGGAATACGGCGCGATGAATTGCAACGGCGCGGATTCGGACGCTGTCGCCGCCACAACGATGGAATACTCCATGGCGCCGGCTTCCCGAAGTCTGTCGACGACCTGCGCCACCGTGGAGCGCTTCTGGCCGATGGCGACATAAATGCAGATGACGTTGCCGCCCTTTTGATTGATGATCGCGTCGATGGCGACGGCGGTTTTGCCGGTCTGGCGGTCGCCGATGATCAGCTCGCGCTGGCCGCGGCCGATGGGAATCATGCCGTCGATCGCCTTCAGCCCGGTCTGGAGCGGTTCTTTCACCGGCTGGCGCGCGACGATGCCGGGCGCCTTGAGCTCGATGCGCCGGCGCTCTTTGGCATCGATCGGCCCGCGCCCGTCGATGGGCTCGCCCAGCGCATCCACCACCCGGCCGACCAGCTCTTTGCCGACCGGCACTTCGGCGATGCGGCCGGTGCGCTTGACCGTGTCGCCTTCTTTGATCATGTGGGTTTCGCCGAAGAGCGCCGCGCCGACGTTGTCTTCTTCCAGGTTGAGGGCGATGCCGAAAATATTGTGCGGAAACTCGAGCAGCTCGCCGGCGGCGACCTTGTCGAGGCCGTAGATGCGCGCGATGCCGTCGCCGGTGGACAGCACCGTGCCGATTTCCTGGATCTCGACGGTCTTTTCGTAGTCGCGGATCTGTTCTTTGATGATGCGGCTGATCTCGGCCGTGCCGATTTCCATTTGAGACTCCTTAGTAACCGCGCGCGATGCGCTGTTTCATCTTTTCCAATTGCGTGCGAATGCTGCCGTCATAGATTTTCCCTTCCAGCTCGATCAAAAGACCGCCGAGAAGGCTCGGATCGGTTTCTTGCTGCAGGAGCACGTCCTTGCCGGAAAGCGCGCGCAGACGGTCGCGCAACTGCACCAGACGGTCGGCTTCCAGAGCGCCGGCGCTCACGACCTTGGCCTCGATGCGTCCCCTGGCTTCGTTGAGCAGGCGGCGATACGCGTTGACGATGCCGGGCAAATACGGCAACCGGTCGCGCTCGAGCAGCAGCGAAAGAAAATGGCGCGTCAGCAAAGAGAGCTGCTGAGTCGCGAGCACCTGAAGGAGGATTCTCTTGCGCGTCTCGAGGGCAAACGCCGGGTTAGTCAGGACCCGCTGCAGCTCCGTCTGGCTGTACGCCGAATAGAACTGCTCGACTTCCTGGCCGATCTTTTCCTCCGCGCCCGCTTCGCGCGCGAGTTGAAAGAGCGCCTTGGTGTACCTGCGGCTCAAGCTGCCTGCGATCATCGGCTCGATCCGATCGTTTGGATGAAGTCGTCGACCAGGCGGTTCTGATCGGCGCCGGTGAGGTTTTGCGCGACCAGTTGGCGCGCCGCCGATTCGGCCTCGGCCGCCATCTCTTCACGCAGTTGCCGGCGCGCCATTTTGACTTCCTGGTCGGCGAGAAAATCGGCGTCCTGGCGAAGCTTGGCGGCCGTCGCCTGGGCCTCGCTCACGAGCTTGGCTTTCTCGTGTTCGCCCTCGTCGCGCAGAGAAGCCTGGAGCGCTTGAATTTCCTTGTCGATGTTGGAGAGCTTGGCGCGATATTCGCTCATCACAGCCTCGGCCGCGCGCTTTTTCGCGTTCGCCGCCTCGATGGCCGAGACCACCTCGGCGCGGCGCGATTGCAAAAAACCACGAATGGGAGGAAAAGCATATTTGACGATGATGAAGGCGTAAATGAGGAAGTTCGCGAGCGGATACACGACATCGGAAATTGGCGGCGCGTGGTGCTCGGCTCCCGCCGCTTCGGAAGCAAAGGCTTGCGCGGTTACGAGAAAATCGACCAGGCTCACGCGACTTTCCTCCCGAGCACCTTGCTGACCATGTCGGCAGCGACCGCCGCCGCTTCCGCCGAAGCTTGAGCTTTTTCGTGTTCCAGCGCCGCGGCGACCTCGCGGCGAACCTGATCGAGCTTGCCCGCCGCCTGCTCGCGCGCTTCGCTCAATATTTTTTCGCGCTGCTGGCGGCCTTGCTGGACGATGGCGTCCTTGGCCGCGTAGGCGGCGGTTTGCGCCTGGGCGATTTTCTCTTCGTACTGGGCGCGCAGCCGCGCGCCCTCATGCTCCAGGTCGGCGGAATCGTGCTCGGCGCCGGTGGTGCGGCGCTCGCGCTCCTCGAGCAGATGCAAATAGGGATTGAAAAAGATCTTACTCAAGATCAGCCAGAGAACCACGAACAGGACGATCTGGTAAAGAATGCTGATATCTAAGGAAATCATTGGTCAACTTCGCTTTTGCCGGCGTCCGCCGCGAGCCTTGCGCGCGCTCGGGCGCAGCAAAAAAATCCGGGCCCAAATAATGAAAAAACCTACCTTCGATGAAGAACGTAGGATTTCGGGATGGAAAAAACGGCGAACCGAAGTCTGATTAATTCGAATCGGCCTGCAGCTTCGGCGCTGGCACCGCCGCAATCTTGTCGGCGCCGACGCTCGGTGAACTCACCAATCCGCCCTTTTGCTTTGCCACTCCCATGGCGCAATTGCCGTCAAATATCACGCCTTCGGCGACGATCAGACGCGGCGTATCGACGTTGCCGATCAATCTTGCCGGCGCCGCCAGCTCCACTTTTTCCCTGGCGGTGACATTGCCCTCTACTTTGCCGCGAATAATCACCACATGACCAGAGATCTTGGCGCGAATCTCGGCGCCTTCGCCGATCGTTAAAATTCCCTGGCATTGAATTTCGCCGTCCACCGAGCCGTCGATCCGGGCGGGGCCCTGGAAACTGAGTTGGCCGCTCACCCGGCTCCCCTTATAAAGGTAGCCGACCAGACCCGGCTCCGCCGGCGCGGGGGGAGCCACTACTTTGGGAGCCGCCGGAGCAGGTTTGGGCTCGGGAGCCGCAGCCACCACAGGCGCTGGTGCGGCCTCACTTACCGGCTTGGGCGCCTCCGGCGCTTTTTTGGGCTCCGCTTCCGGGACTTTCTTGCTCTCAGAATTGCGCTCGAACCAAGCCATGGTCGCTACCCCCGTTTCGGGCAGGTTTTGCTATAGCATCCGGCAATACGGTTGTCAAAACTCAGAGCCGAAATTTATCCCGTAAATTCAACGGCAAATGCTCGGCGCCGCGCGGCCTTTTTGCGCGCCGGTTTTGACTTCTTGCGCACCCGAGCGCGGCATGAATATCGCGCCGACCTTGACCGCTATTTCGACTTTGTTTAGCTTAGCGCCAATTATGCATGATCGCCGCGCGCTTTTCATCCTGACTTTTTTGCTCGGGAGTTTGGTCGCACTCTCCTGCCAAGCGCAGACCCTTCTGCGGATCGCCACGCCCGGCGCGCTGACCGGCGCTTTGCCGATTTATCTCGGCGGCAAAAAAGGCGTGTTCGCCAAATACGGCCTGCGGGTCGAGGTGATCGCCACGCGCAACGAGCAGATGAACATGCAGGCGCTGATGTCCGACAGCGTGCAATTTCTGACCTCGAGCTCCACCGGGTTGTTCTATCTGGGCAAGCAGGGCCTCGACGCCGTCGGCATCGCCTCCTGGAACAATTCCTCGCCCTACAGCCTGGCGGCGCGATTCAAGATCAAGGATTTAAAAGAGCTGAAGGGACGCAAGATCGCCTCCAGCGGCGCCGGCGGCCGCGCCGACGCGTACATTCGGTTCATGCTCGCCAGGGTCGGGCTCGACTCTCGCACCGACGCGCAGATCGTGCCGCTTTCAGGCGGCTCCGCGGTGCGCCTGGCGGCGGTGGTTTCCGGCAATCTTGATGCGACTTTGATTTCCACACTGCAAGGGCGCCAGGCCGAGAAGCTCGGTTTGACCGTCCTCGCGGTTCCGCTCGAATACATCTGGGGCATCAACATCACGCGCCGCGCGCTGGTGAGCAAAAACCGCGAGCTGGTGAAAAATTATCTCCGCGGCCTCGCCGATTCGGTGCGGCTGATGATGGCGGACAGGGCTTCGACCGTCGCCGTGATGCAGCAGGTCCTCAAGATCGAGGACGCCGACAGCCTCGAATACGCCTACAAAACCATGTGCGCCGACTCCCGGCCCGATCTTTTTCCCACCGAGGAAGCGATTGTCAACGTGCTGCGCACGATGAGCTACGAAGACCCGGCTTTCACGGCGATCCCGCCGTACAAATATTTCGATCTCTCGCTGATTCAGGAGCTCAAGGCCGAGGCGCGCTGAGCGCGCCGGGCTTGCGAACGGAGCTGGCCATGCGACGAATCGTTTGCGCGTTTCTCATGGGCGCGATCTTCTTCGCCGCCAGCGCCTGGGCCGAGACGGTGCGCGGCGCCTATCCGTCCGCCAACGTGCAGTTTCTGCCGGCCTTTGTGGCGTTGGAAAAAGGCTTCTACAAGCGCGAAGGGCTCGAGGCCGAGCTGATCTCGGTGCGGAGCGCGGTCACGGCCGTCCAGGCGCTCCTCGGCAACCAGATTCACTTCATCTTTTCCGTCGGACCGCAGATGCCGTCGATCTGGGAAGGCGCGGATATCGTCTTGCTCGCGCAGATGATCGGCCGGCCGACCTTTTCCATGATGGTCGCGCCGGAGATTCAAAAAATCACCGACCTCAAAGGCAAAAAGATCGGTGTCAGCTTCGGCGGCTCGACCTTCGCCGGCACCAAGGCGCTGCTCGAAGTCTATAAAATGAATCCGGACAAAGACGTGCAGTACGTGAGCATTCCCGGCAGCCAGCCGAAGATCGCCGCCATGCAGCAGGGCATCATCCAGGCCGCGCTCCTGGCGCCGCCGTCCGACTACGTCGCGCTCAAAGCCGGCTTCAAGCGCCTGGTCAACCTGGCGGACGTTTTCAAGGACACTTCGTTCAGCGGTCTGGCCGCCACCGGCAAAACCATCCGAGAGAATCCGCAATTCGTCAAGCGCATGGTGCGCGCGGTGGTGCGCGGCGTGATCCACAGCCGGGATTATCCCGAGGACGCGATTCAAACCATGATCAAGCACTGGCACATGGAGCGCGAGGTCGCCCTGGACGCCTATAATCTAGTCAAAGAAGCGCTGGTGCCCGTGCCCACCGAGAAAGGCGTCGAGCTGATGGCGCACTGGCAGTCGGTCGCCTTGAACGCGCAGCCCAAGCGGCCGGCGCGCGATTACATGGACCTGCGGTTCGCCAAAGAAGTGATGGCCGAGCTGGGACAAAAACGATAAAGGAGAAAAGCGCGTGAAAAAATTATTTGCCGTTGCCGGATTGATCCTGGCCCTGGTCTCCACCGGCGCCGCTCAGGAGAAGAAGAGCCCGGTCTACGCGACGTTGAAAACCAGCATGGGCGACATCGTCGTTCAGCTCTTCGAAGACAAGGCGCCCAAGACCGTGGCCAATTTCGTCGGTCTGGCCACCGGCACCAAGGAATGGACCGATCCCAAGACCGGCGAAAAGGTCAAGCGGCCGCTCTACAACGGCACGATTTTTCACCGGGTGATCCCGGGTTTCATGATCCAGGGCGGCGATCCGCTCGGCAACGGCATGGGCGGGCCGGGTTATCGCTTCGAAGATGAGTTCAATCCCGAGCTGCGCCACACGCGCGGCGGCATTTTATCCATGGCCAACGCCGGCCCGAACACCAACGGCAGCCAGTTTTTCATCACGCTTGCGCCGACGTTGCACCTCGACGGCCGCCACAGCATTTTCGGCGAAGTGGTCAAGGGCCAGGAAGTGGTCGTCGCCATCGGCAATACGCCGCGGGATGCGCGCGACCGGCCGCTGAAAGACGTCGTGCTGAAAGAAGTGGTGATCTCGCGCGGCAGCTATTGAACCCGCTCCAACAAGATCGGAGGAGACTCGGATGCGAACTTGCAACCTGAGAATCAAGCAGATGCGGCAATCGGCGCTCGGGCTGGCGTTGATCCTGACGGTTTTCTGCCCAACCGTATCAGCCGCAGAACTGCCCCAGGCAACCGCTGTTTACGGGGTGATCGCCACCGATCCGCTCTACTTGTGGGTTGCCCAGGAAAAAGGGCTGTTCAAAAAGAACGGCGTCAACATCGACCTCGCTCACATTCCGACCAATCAAGCGGTGCAGGCGCTGATCGGCGGCAAAGTCAATTTCGTCACCGCGGGGCCGCAGATATTGGAAGCCAATCTTGCCGGCGCGGATACCGTTTACATCATGAGTCCGGTGAACACGTTCGTCTTCTCGCTCTATGGCAAACCCGAGCTGGCCAATATCAAAGCGTTGGCAGGGAAAACCTTCGGCGCGACCAACAAAGGCACGCCCAGCGATATCGCCGCGCACATGCTGCTTGCGAAAAACGGCCTGAAGCCCGATGTCGAAGTGAAGTTTGCTTACTTGAAGGAAATCCCGGCGCTGGTCACCGCGCTTCAGCAGGGTGTGATCGACGCGGCGCTGCTGCCGCCGCCGAGCACGCTCACCGCCCGCAATTTCGGCTTTAAAGAGCTGCTCGACGTGACCGCGTTGAAAATTCCCTTCGTGCAGCACGCCATCGGCGCGAGCCGCGCGTATATAAACGCCAACCCGGACCTGGTGCGCCGCTTCGTGCGCGGCGCCGCCGAAGGTTTGGATTACCTGCGGAAGAATCGCTCCGAGGCGCTAGCGATCTTCTCGAAATACACGAAAATCACCGATGCCGCCCAGCTCAACGAAGCCCTCGATGCCTACGACAAAGCCTGGGAAAAAATCCCGGCGCCGTCGCAAGCCGCCATCGAAGCCGTGCTCGCCTCATCGAGCACGCCCAAGGCCAAAACCGCCAGGTGGGATCAATTTGTCGACGATCGCTTTATCAAAGAGTTGATCTCGTCGGGATTTTTCAGGTAGGGGCAGGCCGCCGTGCTTGGCCGCATTTCACGGCGGGTAACGTCGTGAGCGGCGTTTATTCCAGATTGTACGCCACGCCGAGCTGCTCGCTCACCTCGCGGAGTCCCTTCAAGACCGAAAAGTGCAGCGGGATGCCGCGCTCCGATCTTTCCTCGGCGGTCTCGAATTCGATTTCACCCGCGACGTAGACGCGCTTCTCGCCTTCGATCGGCGGCGTGGATTTTAGTTCGCGGATCAGCCGGTCCATGTCCTGTTTGAATTCCGCCAGCGGGCGGAACGCGTCGATGCGGATCGCGCCGAAAAAATGGCCGCGCGGATCCTGATCGGCGTTGAGCGCGGTCAAAGTTCCGGTCAGCACGCCGCAGAGAATTTCCACCAGAACTGCGAGACCGTAGCCCTTGTGGCTGCCGCTCTCGCGCGAGCCGCCGAGAGGCAAAAGCCGGCGCGCCTTCTGCGCCGCGCGCGGGTCGTGGGTCGCCTGCGCGCTCTCATCGAGCGCCCAGCCGGCGGGAATCGCTTTGCCCAACCGCGCGGCGAGCTCCAGCTTGCCGGCCGCCGCGGTGGTCGTCGCCATGTCCAGCACAAACGGCAGCTCTTTCTCCGCCGGCACGGCGAAGCACATGGGATTGGTGCCGAAGCGCGCCTCGCGGCCGAAGGTCGGCACCACCTGGCGGCTCGCGTTGGTCATGGCGATGCCGATCATGTCGTGGGCCAGCGCCTGCATCGCGTAGTAGGCCGACATGCCGTAGTGGCGGCTGTTGCGCACGCCGACCATGGCGATGCCAGTTTGCTTTGCCTTGGCGATCGCCATCTCCATGGCGCGATGGCCGATGACCATGCCCATGCCGCGGTCGCCGTCGATCAGCGCGGTGGACGGTGTTTCCGATATCACGCGAATGTTCGGCCGCGCCGTCATCGATCCCTCGCTCAGCCATTTGACGTACCAGGCATGCGGGTTGAAGCGGATGACGCCGTGGGTATCCACGCCGCGCAGGTCCGCCGCCACCAGCGCATCGGCGGCGATTTGCGCATCTCCGTGCGTAACGCCGAGCTTTTCAAAGCAGGCGCGGACAAAATCGACGAGCCGCTGGTGATCGATGCGCTTGGCGGCGGTCACATCCGCTTCCATAAAAATTCTCCGTGCCGTCCTGCGGCCGTCGTTTCACCGGATGCCGAGCTGGTCGTTGTAGATTTTCATGTAATGGTCGTAGCCGCCTTCGGGCAGGATCACGTGGAGCTGGCCGTTTTCCATCAATTGATCGATGTCCCGCGACGGGCTCTTGACGCCGCGCCGGAGCGGGATTTTGCCCGCCGCCGCCAGCGCGCGCTGGCCTTCGGCGGAGAGATAAAAATCGATCAGCAGCTGCGCTGCCGCCGGGTGGAGCGGATTTTTCACCAGGCCCACGGTCGAGATCGTCGCCAGAGTCGTCGCGCTCGGCAGCCAGTCCACCGGCGCTTCCTTGCGCTTCATGGCATCGAGCTTGGAAACCTGCATGAAAGCCGTGATCGGGTATTCGCCCGCGGCCATCAGGTTCACCGTGTGGGTGTAGCCTTCCACCAGCCGCAGATCCTGCTGCGCGAATTTTTTGAAATAGCCGATGCCCTGCTCTTCGCCGCGCAGCGACACCATCCCGGTCAACGGATACGGCACGCCGCGATTGACGGCGATCTGGCTCTTGAATTGCGGCCGCAGGTAGTCGTCGTAATTTTTCGGCGCCGCGATTCTGGCGATCAGCTTGGGATTGAAACCGGTGACTAAAAGATCGGTGGTCATGCCGGACCAGTACCCTTCCGGATCCCACGCGCCTTTGAGAATATTCGCTGTTTCCGGCGACCGATAAACGCCGAGCACGCCCTGCTGTTTCATATACAGCAACGGCTCCGGGCTGTTGCCGAGCACGTCGGCCTGCACCCGGCCGGCGCGAAATTCCTGCATCACGCGCGCGGTCTGGCGCGCCGAGCTCAAATAAACGTGGCGGATGTTCAGCCACGGATACTTCTCTTTGGCGGCCTTGTTGAAATGCTGGAAGTCGCCAACGGTCATCGTCGTGTAAAGAACCGCTTCGCCTTCTTTTTTGGCCTGGCTCAGCAATTCCGCGCTTTGCGGCCATGCGCGGGCCGGCGCCAGCAAAGCCAACAGCAGCAGAAAAATCGCGCGCTTCATGAAATTCCCCTCCCGGCTCGAAGGTCGCGCCGATGCGATTCGACTAGCGCTTGTTCACTTGCTCGATGAAACCCGAAGCCTGGATTTTCTGCACGATGGAGTTGTCGAAAAATTCCTCCGGCTTCATCTGCTTTGCCCTGGGGCTCTTGGCTACGTCGAGCACGGCTTTGACTTCGGCCGCGGTCATGAGCGGTGTGACCGGAAACACGTCCCTGTACTCGTCGTAGACCGACTCGAGGATCGCCGGATCGTTGGTCTTGAGAAACTTGCCCATGGATTTCATCGTGGTTTCTTTGTCGCGGCGAATCACCGCCAGCGCTTCGATGTAACCGCGCAGAAAGCGCGTCACCGCTTCGTTCTTTTCGCGCATCACTCTGGGCGAGGACAACATGCCGGTGAAAAGAAACGGCACTTTGAGCGCGGTGACATCGACGATCGGCTTCAGCCCCGCCGCCTTGGCGCGGATCGAAGTCGGCGCCGACAGGATGCCCGCGGCGGCGTTGCCCGTGCTCACGGAAGTCAAAACGCCGTTGATATCCTGCGCGTAAAAAATCTTAACGTCCCGGTCCGGCTCGAGGCCGTTGCGCCGGAGCACGATGCGCATGGCGTAGTCGGTGGATGCCGCCGGCTGAGTGACCGCGACGACCTTGCCCTTCACGTCCGCCAGCGCTTTGATTTCCGCCCGGCCGTAAATCTGGAAGACGAACACCGGCAGCCCGCTCGCGGCATAGATGAGATCCGCGCCTTCGAGCTTGGCGTCGATGCCCTGATTGCCCACCAGGCCGATCTCCTCGCCGCCGCCGAGCATGCCTTGCACCGCAGTCGTCGCGGCCAGATATTTCAAATCGACGTTGACGCTCTGCTTGCTGAAAAGCCCGGCGTCCTGCGCCACCCAGATCGGCGCCATCACGCCGCTGAGCGCATTGTAAACCGCGCGCAAGCTCATTTCCTGGGCAGCCGCCGCCCGCAGGTTGAGCATTGCGGCAAGACTCCAAAGCGCCAGGCACAATCCCCTCTTTCCGAGCATCATCCGACCTCCGCAAAAAATTTGCCTCACCTTATCAACGCAAAGAGTAGAATTCTAGAACAATGCCCTCCGGAACCGGAGCCTGCCGCCGCGCCGGGCCGAACCCGGCACCGGCATTGCTTCTCACGCCGCGCGATGCCATAGAAGAACCCCGCATCGCGGTGAAGAGATGCTGACCAGCGGACTTTTACTTATTTTCGTCGTCGTTCTGATCGGTCCGTTTCTCAACCGAAAGATCGAGGCCAATCTCGAAGCCTTTCTGTTTGCGATGGGCGCGATCAGCGCAACTTTCTCGGACGCCTGGAGCGCTGAGGTCGTCCGTGAAGGCCTGCTCGCGCCGATCAACATCACCCTCGCGGTGCTCGGCGCCGGCGTGCTGTTTCATTATCTCCGCCGTTACATCGACCGCGCCATGCGCCGGGTGCTGGTCACCGTGCCGCTCGCGGCGATCGTCTGCGGCGGCGTGATCCTCCTCGGCCTGGTGTCGAGCGTGATCTCGGCGATCATCGCCGCGCTGCTGCTGGTCGAGTTCATCACCGTGCTGCCGCTCCATCGCCGCGCCGAGGTGAATCTCACGATCATCGCGTGCTTCGCCATCGGGCTCGGCGCGGCGCTGACGCCGCTGGGCGAGCCGCTGTCCACCATCGTTGTGTCCAAGCTCGGCGGCGCGCCCTATCACGCGAAATTTTATTATCTCTTCCATCTGCTCGCCGACTGCGTCATTCCCGCGGTGGTGCTGCTCGGCATCGCCGGGATTTTTCTGGTGCAAGAGGCGGCGGCGGATGCCGCGGCGACGCTCGCGGCTGAGGAAGAGGAAGAAAAGCTCGGCGAAGTTTTCGTGCGCGCCGGCAAGGTTTATATTTTCGTCATGGCGCTGATCTTCCTCGGCGCCGGCTTCAAGCCGCTGATCGATACCTACCTGCTCAAGCTGCCGTCGCAGATTTTGTTCTGGGTGAACATGATCTCGGCAATCCTCGACAACGCCACGCTGGCGGCGGCGGAAATCGGCCCTGCTCTCAGCGAGGCGCAGATCAAGAGCGCGCTGCTGGGGCTGCTGATCTCGGGCGGCATGCTGATCCCCGGCAACATCCCCAACATTATTGCCGCTCATTCGCTGCGCATCAAAAGCACGGAGTGGGCGAGGCTCGGCGTGCCGCTCGGTCTGGCGATGATGGCCGGCACGGCGGCGCTGCTCTGGCTCGGCCTGGTATGAAAATCCGCCCGCGGCGATCACCCGCCGTCGCCGGATGAAGACCCGTTGTCCGCGGCGGCGAGCGCGCGCAGGAAGTCGATGACTTCGGCGCTGCTGCGCATATTATAATGAGCGTGAGTGGCGGAAATGCCGACCCGGATCGACAGGCCGCATTCCGGCAGGGATTTGAAAAGATCCTCGTCGGTGGTGTCGTCGCCGATGCCGAGAACGAAGTCGAATTCCTCGCGGCCGGTCCAGGCAAGCAGCGCGCTGCCCTTGTCCACTCCGGCGCGGCGGATTTCCACGACCTTGCTGCCCTGAATCACCTGCAGATCGGTTTTGGCGGTCAGGTGCAGCAGATGGTCGGTCAGCTCCGAGGCGCAGAGCTCGGCCTGCTCGGGATCGGCCATGCGGTAATGCCAGGCGAGGGACTCTTCTTTTTCCTCGACGAAGGCGCGCGGCAGGCGGTCGGCGTAGGTTTCCAGGATCGGCAGCAACTGGAGCTTCCATTTATCCGATAACGGTTTCACTCGCTGCCAGCTCCGGCCCAGCGGACGGATCCAGGCGCCGTGCTCGGCCACCAGACCGAGCGGCAGAGCGCCGAACCATTCTTCGAGGCACTGGCGATCGCGCCCGCTCACGATCACCGCGGTATTTTTCGGCTCGGCGCCGAGGGCGCGCAAGAGCTCGAGCCGCGCGCGATCGGGTTTGGCCATGGCCGGGTGCGCTACCAGCGGCGTCAGCGTGCCGTCGTAGTCGAGGAACAAAAGGCGGCGGCGGGCTTTCTGATAACGCGCGATGGATTCGCGGCGCGCCGCCGGCGAGAGAAACTTGGACTCGATCCGGTCCTGCACCTCGCGCATGCCGATGAGCGCGCTCAAAAAATCGTGCGCCCAGCGGCTCACGTCGTAACGGCGCAGGCGCCGATGCATGACCCGGTTGCGTTTGCGCTGCTCTTCTTCGGGCGTCTCGAGGGCCTCGCGCAGCGCTCCGGCGATTTCCGCGCGATTGTTCGGGTTGACGACGATCGCCTCGGGCAGCTCCTTGGCGGCGCCGGCCATCTCGCTCAAGATCAGCGCGCCGGCGCGGTCGGCTTTAGTTGCGACGTACTCCTTGGCGACGAGATTCATGCCGTCGCGAAGCGGCGTCACCAGGCAGACGTCGCTCACGCAATACAGCGCGGCGAGCGAGGGAAACGGCACGTGGCGGTACTGATAGACCACCGGCGTCCAGCCGACGCGGCCGAAGCGGCCGTTGATTTTGCCGATCAATTCCTCGATCTGGCGCTTCATCAGATCGTACTGCATGACGCCGATGCGCGAAGGCACGACGACCATCAGCAGGGCGACCTTGCCGTGGTAGTCGGGATTGGTTTCCAGAAACAGCTCGTAGCCTTCCAGGCGGTTCAAAATTCCCTTGGAGTAATCCAGCCGGTCGACGGAGAGAATCAGCTTCAAGCCGGCGAGCGTTTTGGTCAGCTCGCGCGCCTCCTGCTCGGTCTCGGGGTCGGCCGGGGCGCTGGCGAATTTATTCACGTCGATGCCCATGGGAAAAGTATCGACGCGCACCAAACGGTCCTCGACGACGATCTGCGCCATGTGGTGCTCGTAGCCGAGAATGCGCAGCACGCTTTGCAAAAAATGATGGGTGTATTCGTAGGTGTGAAAGCCGATCAGATCGGCGCCGAGCAGGCCGTCGAGAATCTCGCGCCGCCACTCGCCGGGCAGCAGGCGGAAAACTTCAAAGGACGGAAACGGAATGTGCAGAAAAAATCCCACCGAGAGCTGCGCGTGGCGCGTCTTGAGCAGGCGCGGCAGCAGCATCAGATGATAATCGTGCACCCAGACCACGTCGTCGGGGCGCAGAATGGCGTCGAGGGCGTCGGCGAACAGCCGGTTGATCTGTTTGTACTGCTCCCAGAACGGCGCCTGGTAAATCGCGTAGGAAGTAAAATAGTGAAACAGCGGCCAGATCGTCGAGTTGCAAAAGCCCAGGTAGAATTTCTCCATCTGCTCTTCGGTGAGAAAAACCGGGAAGGACTGAAAGCGCGCCAGCGCCTCGCGCGTCACCCGATCGCGCAGGGCCTCATCGACGCTCGCGCCCGGCCAGCCGACCCAGAGCCGCTCGCTCGGCAGCGCGGTTTCGTGCTCGCGCGATTTTTGAAACGACGCGAGCCCGGTCACCAGCCCGCCGGCGCTCGGCTGGAAGGCCGCCTGATCGCCCTCCAGGGTGAGATTGAACGGCAGCCGGTTGGAAACGATGACCAGACGCCGGCCGTGCAGGTCGGGGCGGCTGATTTTTTCCTGCTCGGCCGCGTTCACGCGCGCCTCTCGATGGTCAAAAATGGGCGCAGAAAAATCCGTGCGCGGCGCCCCGGGGCCGGCGGATTTTTCGCGGTGTGCTTCCTGCGCTTCATTCCGACTCTGCGCGTGCGGCGCCGTGAAGTCGCTCTTGGGTTGGGCGGGCGCGCGTCCCGTTCGCCAGTCGAGCGCACGCTCGGCTGCGCTGCTGCCAGCGTAGCACTTCAAACCGGCCCATCCCACCCGTTCGGGAAAAATCGCGCCGCTCAGCCGCCCTTGCCGTGCGACTTGAGCAGGGCGGAAAATTGTTTGTGCAATTTATTGAGCTTGGGCGGGATCATGTACTGGCAGTAGGGCTGATAGGGATTGTTGGCGTAAAATTTCTGATGGTAATCCTCCGCCGGATAAAATTCTCCGAGCGGCTCGAGGCTGGTGACGATCGGGCTCTTGAAAGTTTTGGCGTCGTCCAGCTCTTTGATGAATGCCGCGGCCGCGGCTTTCTGCTGCTCGTCGGCGTAGAAAATCGCCGAGCGATATTGGGTGCCGACGTCGTTGCCCTGGCGATTGAGCGTGGTCGGGTCGTGGGTGGCGAAAAAGACCGTCAGCAAGTCGCGAAAGGAAATTTGCGCCGGATCGAAGTCGATCTTGGTCGCTTCCGCATGGCCCGTGGCGCCCGAACAGACCTGCTCGTAGCTCGGATTTTTTGTGGTGCCGCCGCTGTAGCCGGAAACCACCGATTTGACGCCGCGTAGCTCGTCGAACACCGCCTCGGTGCACCAGAAACATCCGCCGCCGAACACCGCCACTGCCGTTTGGTCGCTCATCTTATTTGAACCCCCGGTGTGCTGATGGCCGTCGCGCCGCCAATCGAACAGGCGCGAAATCGCCAAAATTCATCGAATCGCGCCCGGCGGCGCAACCCGCGCCGTTTACTCGATTGTGAAACCGCCGCGGAATTTTTCAACCCTGCTTTGCCCACTGGATGATAATTTGCCGATCCTGCTCCGACAGGGCGGCCTCGGGATGCAGCGGCGCGTAATACCACGGCGGCATGGCGCCGGTTTCTACTTCCTTGGCGATCTCGACCAGTTTCCGCTTTTTGCGCCGCTCGTCGTATTTTTCCCAGGTCGAAAAATTTACTTCCCTGCGGCCTTCCTTGACGTCGCTGGCAATCAGCAATGACGCCGGGGCGACCTTCGAGTACCACGGCCAGTGGGTTTCATTGGAGTGGCAGTCGTAGCAGGCGCGGCGCAGTATTCCCTCGACTTCCGGCGGCGCCATCGCCCGGCCCTTTTCCGGCGGATTGGTCTGGTCCACCGGGACAAGCTGCAGCGCTGCCAGCACGACAAGAATAGCCCAGCCGATGCGCTTGAACCATTTACCCATTGAATTCTTACTTCCTCAGCCCAAGCTTCCAAAGCCCGCGCCGGCAGGCATTACGCCAGGCCGTCGTTGTAATTGCGCTTGGGCACGAAATTGAAAAAGTGGCCCGAGCCTTCGACGATGCGCTGGCTGTGCGGCGTGCCGGCGGGGATGTGCACGCCGACGGGACTTTCGACCACGGCGGTTTCGCCGGCGATGGTGAATTCGATCTTCAAGCCGCTCAGTCCCGGTCCCGTGCCGATGGCGATGTGCTGGGTGTCGCAGTTGTGCCGGTGAAGCTCGACGTAATTTGCCTGGCTCGGCTTCACGTCGGCAACGCTGCGCACGACCGTATAGAATTCCGCCTCCGGCTTGAGACTGCCGTCGACAAACACATAGCGCACGCCGGGCGCCGCGTCGGTGTGGTATTTGATCTCCGTGGTCGGCCGCGCCTGCGGCGGAAAGATGTAGCCAGCGTACCTGGCGAAGTCGCGCTCGCCTTTGGCGCGGTCGAAGGCCTTCTCTTCGTGGGTATAACCGCGGTCGCGAAACAAGACCGTCACCGTGCCGGCGCCGCGGGTGACTTTATATTCATGCACGGCGCCGGTGGGAATATACACGCAGGCCGGCGCTGCGATTTGATGCACCTTGCCTTCGAAGATGATCTGGCCTTCGAGGCCGGTAAGATCGCAATTCTGGCCGATGAAGTAATAAAATTCGTCGGTGTTATGGCAGTGCGGCACCTGATAATCCGGCACCGGCGACGGCAGATCCTTCGCTTCGTGAATGGCGACATAAATATTCGCGCCGGGGTGGGAATCGCGGTTGATGAACACGTGGCGCTTGACCGGCAGCGCGCTCAGCTGGCGCAGCGGGCGCTTCTCTTCGTGCTTGCCGCCGAGCGCGCCCGGCCGTGCCTTTGCGATATATTTTTCCAGAGTCATAATGAAAATCAGAGGCGCGTTGTGGCGAACCTATCGCCGCGCGCGGAAGCTGTCAAATTCGCCGGCGCGCCGCGCGCGCCGAATTCTTGACTTCCCGTTATGAACATGATTTTTCTCTACTTTCGGATTGCAAACGAGGAGGACCGTTATGGCCAAAATGTTGATCGCGGGCGAGCAAGTCGATTCGGAAAGCGGACAAACGACCGAAGTCCGCAATCCCGCGACCGGCGAGCGGGTCGATTCCGTTCCCAAAGGAACCGTCAATGATGTGCGCCGCGCCATCGATGCCGCGCAGGGCGCGCTGAAAAAGTGGTCGACCCTGGCGCCGTCCAAGCGCGGCGCGGTTTTGCTTGCCGCCGGACACACGATCCTGCAACAGGAAAAAGAGCTGGCCACCTTGCTGACCAAGGAGCAGGGAAAACCGATGCGCGAATCGATTCTGGAAATCCGCCGTTTCGTGCACACCCTCGATCATTACGGCGGCATGGCGAAGACCATGCGCACCAGCGCGGTCATGCTCGACACCGGCCGCCACGGCCTCGTGCTGCGCAAACCCCTTGGGGTTTGCGGTTCCATTGTGCCGTGGAATTTCCCCGTTTCTTTGATGGGCAACAAGCTCGGTCCGGCGCTCCTCGCCGGCAACACGGTGGTCGTGAAGCCGGCGGGGACAACGCCGCTCACGGATATTCGCTGCTGCGAGATCATCGATAAGGCGATTCAAGACGCCGGCGGTCCCAAGGGCGTGCTGAACGTCGTCACCGGTCCCGGTAGCGTCGTCGGCGAAGAATTGCTGGTCAATCCCAAAGTAAGAAAGATCGGCTTCACCGGCGCCACCGACACCGGCCGGCGGGTGATGCAGTCGGCGGCCAAGGATTTCAAGCACGTGACCCTGGAATTGGGCGGCAGCGATCCCATGATCGTTTGCGACGACGCCGATCTCGACCGCGCGGTCAGCGCCGCGTCGGTGGGGCGATTTTTCAACTGCGGCCAGGCCTGTCTCGCGGTCAAACGGCTCTATCTCTTCGACAACATCGCCGATGCGTTCATGGAAAAGCTCGTCGAGAAAGCCAGGAAGATCAGCGTCGGCAACGGACTGAAAGCCGGCACCCTGATGGGCCCGCTCCATACCAAAGAGCAGCGCCAGGAAGTCGAAGAGCAGGTCGAAGACGCCGTGAAGCGCGGCGGCAAAATTATTTTCGGCGGCCAGCGGCCCCAGGGCGACGAGTACGACAAAGGATTCTATCTGCAGCCGACCCTGGTGGCGGACGTGGATCCTGCTTCACGCATGATCCAGGAAGAAGTCTTCGGTCCGGCGCTGCCGATCGTGCGCGTGAAAAGCCTCGACCAGGCCATCGAGCAGGCCAACGGCTCGATCTTCGGTCTGGGCTCTTCGATCTGGACGCGCGACATCAACCGCGCCATGTACGGCGCGGAGAACATCGAAGCCGGCTACACCTGGGTCAACTCGGCGCAGATCATCTACGACGAGCTGCCCTTCGGCGGCGTGAAACAGAGCGGCCTCGGGAAAGAGCACGGCGACGAAGCGATCGAGCACTATACCGATTCCAAGTCGGTCGTCATCGCCACCGACCTTCAGGGCGAAATTATCGGCGGTGAATAAATTCCCGCCGCGGATGGAAGATCGAGGATAGAGAAATCGCTGTCCCGCTCCGCGATCTTCCCGCTCGGCGTCTTTTCGATGAATCTGAGCCTGCCTGATATCTACAATGCCGCCACGACCTTCGTCGATGAAAACATCGCCCAGGGCCGCGGCGGCAAAGTGGCGATTTATTACCAGGATCAGAAAATCACCTACCAGGAAGTATTCGAGAACGTTAACCGCACCGGCAATGCGCTCAAGGATCTCGGCATCGAGATCGAACACCGCGTGCTGGTGATCCTGCCGGACTCGCCCGAGTTCGCCTACACTTTTTTCGGCGCCATCAAAGCGGGCGCGGTGGCCGTGCCCACCAATCCCTGGATGTTCGCCAAGGATTACGAGTATCTCATCAACGACAGCCGCGCGCGCGCAATCGTCGTGCACGAATCGGCTTTGGCCGAGATCGAAAAGATCTGGGAGCGCACGCCGTTTCTCAAGCACGTGATCGTGGTCGGCCGGCCCAGGGGCAAAGCGCTGTCGTTCGAGACCCTGCTTGCCCAAGCGTCCGGCAAGCTCGACGCCGCCAGGACCACCCGGGACGACGTCTGTTTCTGGGGTTACACGTCGGGCAGCACCGGCAGCCCGAAGGGCGCGGTGCACTTGCAGCACGACATGATCACGATCAGCGATCTGTTCGTGAAGCCGGTGCTGAAGATGACCGAGAGCGACCGCTGCTTTTCGGCGTCGAAGATGTTTTTTTCCTACGGGCTGGGCAATTCGCTTTACTTTCCTTTCCGCTTCGGCGCCTCGACGGTGCTCTGGCCGGAAAAGCCCGACCCGGAAAAAATCCTGCAGGTCATCGAAAAATACAAACCGACTTTCTTTTTCTCGGTGCCCACGCTGTTCGCGCGCTTTCTCCGCATCGAAAAAAAATACGATCTGAGCTCGCTGCGCGTCTGCCTGTCCTCCGGCGAGCCGCTGCCGCCGGCGCTGTTTCACCAGTGGAAAGAGCGCACCGGTCTGGAGCTGCTCGACGTGGTCGGCTCCACCGAAGCGACCCATGATTTTCTCGCCAATCGTCCGGGCCGCGCCAAAGCCGGCAGCAGCGGCGAAGTGACGCCGGCCTTCGAAGCCAAGATCGTCGACGACGACGGCCGCGAAGTGCCGATTGGCCAGATCGGCAATTTAATGGTCAAAGGCGACGCCAACGCGGCTTATTACTGGAACAAGCACGAGCAGACCAAACGGATGATGCAGGGCGAGTGGCTCAAGACCGGCGATACTTACTACTGCGACAGCGAAGGCTACTACTGGTATTGCGGCCGCTCCGACGACATGATGAAAGTCGGCGGCCTGTGGGTTTCGCCCATCGAAATCGAAAATACTTTGATGGAGCACCCCGCCGTGCTCGAATCGGGCGTGATCGGCGACACCGATGCCGACGGTTTGTTGAAACCGAAAGCCTTCGTGCTGCTCAAGAGCGAATTCAAACCGAGCGAACAGCTCAAGGTCGAGTTGCAGAACCACGTGAAAAGCAAGCTCGCGCCCTACAAGTATCCCCGCTGGGTCGAGTTCGTGGACGACCTGCCCAAGACCGTAACCGGAAAGATTCAGAGATTTCGCCTGCGAAGCAAAAGCTGAGGATCGAGGATAGAAGATCGAGGATCGCGATCCTTCAGCCGCGTCTTCCGTCCGCGATCCACCGAGAAGGAGCCGCCATGGCTGCGAACATCAAAGAGCTGAAAGAGAAACTCGCTTACTCGTGCAACATTCTCGCGCACGAAGGCCACTGGGATAACATTCTCGGCCATGTTTCGGTGCGCATTCCCGGCCAGAACAGGATTCTCATGAAACCGCACAGCTTCGGTTTCGAGGAAATCCGCCCGCAGCACCTGATCGTGGTCGATATCGGGAGCGGCAAAAAAGTCGAAGGCAAGTACGAGCGCCACTCGGAGGTTTTCATTCACACCGAGATCATGAAAGCGCGCCCCGATGTCAATTGCGTGGTCCATTCGCACCCGCCCTACGCTACTGCCTTTGGCGCGCTGGGGCAGAAGCTGCGGCCGATCAGCCACGAGGGCAATATTTTCTACGAGGGCCTGCCGACGTTCGACTCCACCACGGCGCTGATCCGCACCCCGGAATTGGGCGTCGAGGTCGCCAAAAGCCTCGGCCCCTGCCGCGGCGTGCTGATGAAAAACCACGGCTCCACGGTGGTCGGCGAGTCCATCGAAGTGGCCACGCTGTACGCGGTGTTTCTGGAAAAAGCCGCGCGCATTCAACTGCTGGCCACCGCCTCGGGCGATCCGTCGTGGACCAGCGACGAAGAAGCCGCGGTCAAATACGAGCAGATCTACACGCCCCACCGCCTCGAATCGATGTGGGATTATTTCGTCCGCCGGGCGAAAAAGTTTCGCAAAGGCAGCTAGTCCGCACGTCGCCGCGCGATCATTGGCGTCGACACCGGCGCGCGCTGTTCGTGATGCGCCGACCTATTTGCGCCGAAACAGGCTGTCCGGCATGCGCGAAACGACGCCTTCTTTCTTCAAGGTCGCTTCATACTCGGCGCGGATGAACGGATCTTCCTCGTCGTAGGGAATCGCCGTGCCGCCGTCGCGCACGTCGATGGCGCCCTCGTCGATGGCCTTTTCCCCGGGCCGCCCCGGCTGTTGGGCGCGATGATTATTCGGCCCGTACCAGCCGAGCAGGCGCAGCGGCTCCCGGCTCACGCCGAAGTGCTGATGAAACCAGTCGCCGCTCATGGGCGCGGCGCTTACCATGCCGACGTGATCGTAGTCCTGGCGAATGATCTGGTCTTGATGACCGTCCTTCCACGGCGTCAGGCCGAATTTGGTCGGCCAGGTGTAGGTGTAGCCCTTGCCCTTGATGCAGACCAGCACCGCAGCCGATGCGTGCGCGTGGGCTTTCGAATAGCGGCCGTTCTCGTGCTCGCCGATGAATTGATAGAAAACGTTCTCGGTCATGCGCGGCTCCATGCGCCGATAGCCGGGCGAGCGGCGGTTGTCGAGCTGCAGCTCGCTGTTGAAGACATCCGGCACCAAGTTGGTCCGGCTCATGGCCAGACCGCGCAGGGGATCGGGCACGATTTCTTCATTGGGCTTGAAAAAGTCGTCCGCGTCGCTGTAGCGGTCTTTGAAAACGTAGGGGCAATTGAAGATGAAATCCGTGTTGCGCACCAGGTTGATCATGTTCGGCGCCGTGGTCGCCGCCAGCAACACCGCCGGCGTCGAGCGCGCGTTCACCACGCGATGCCAGGCATTCATGGGAATCGAAAACAGCGAGCCGGTTTGCCACTCGAACTGATGCCGGCGGGCCGAGCCGTCGACCCAAACTTCGGTGGTGCCGCGTCCCTCGACGACCAGATAGATTTCCTCGTACATGTGGCGCTCGACATGGAGTCCGTCCGCGCCCGGGATTTCGACGACGTAACAGCCCCACAGGCCTTCGGTGCCGTAGAGCTGAATGAACGTGCCTCTGCCGCCGAGCCGTTTCCACGGCTTGAACGGCAGCTCCTGAACCCGCTGCACGCCGATGCCGCGATAAATCGGCACGCCTTCGCTCTCCATGAAGTTATCGTAGGGCGAATTGGGGCGGTTCCAGCTGCCGATGCCCGCATTCTGGCCCTTGTCGGGCTCCTGCCAATGGGTTGATTTGGAAGATTCCTGTGCCATCAATTTTTCCTGCCTCCGCTCGCAAGGTTTGCCGGGATGATAAAAGTTTTGCCAACCCAAGTGAAGCCGGATGCGTTTCTCGGGAGCGAACCGACTCGACGGATGCTTTCAATTGAGAATCGCGATGGATTCAGATGAAAAGCGGAATGCAGCGCAGGATCAGCGGCCAGCGGCTATTGAAACCGCGCGTTGATCCATTTTTGCACGTAGTCGAAGGTGTTCTTCACTGTGTTGGAGTACTGGCCGGGCGTGGTCTCGCACGGTCTGCAGGGCCGGATGCCGTGGGAGGCGCCTTCGATGACGATGTACTCCTTGTCGGGGCTCGCCGAGACTTCGTAATGGATCTCGTTGTCGCGCAAAAAGTAGTGGCCGCCCATGCCGAGGATCAAAATCGGCACGGTAATCTTGCGCAGATGGCACGGCGTGGAGTTGTTGTTCGAGCAATAGTCGATGTCGTCGAGGGAATGCTTGGCGCGGATCGCGCGGGTGCCGAGAAACGAGCGCAAAGTGAGAAATTTCGAGCCTTCATGAAACGATCGGGCGCGCTGCGGATTTTTGCTGTCGGCAACCCGGACGCTCCTGATCACTTCGGTTACAATGGTACCGTCGTTTTTCAAAAGCTTCTGCGGTTTCACCGTGCCCGGATGAATGGCCGTGTCCATCTCGGATAGCCGCCCGCCTTCGCTGCCGTGGATCACGAAGGCATCATCGTCTTTGTAAAAATATTTTCCCGCCCGGATGGCGCGCAGCTTCGCGAGCGCGGCATCGGCCAGACGATTCATGCGCGCCGCCTGGGCTTTGAAGTAAAGCTCCTGAAACTCGCGCGAGTAATGGCTCGGTCCGTTCGGATTGAAGCCGTTCTTCGGATTGAACGGATCGAGCGCGGCGATCACGCGATCCGGCCGGTCGTCGCGTTCGAGCGCCGGATTGAGCGAGCGCAGGGTATTCACCGCGGTTCCCGGATGCGCATCGCGCAAAATGATGCCGTCCGCCGCCGGCAGATTGGCGAGCTCGCTGCCGCAGGGCATGAGCTTGTCGGCCCCCTGGCAGACCGAAGGTCCGTTTTGCGCGACGTTTTGATAAAAGGTCATCAGCGGCCCGCCGCCGCTGCCGCCGTAAAGCAGAATTTTCGACGCCTTCACCGTTTCTTTCAGGTATTTGACTCCGGTGGCGACGTCGAGCGGCAGATCGTTCCAGAAATCCAGCGCTTCATTGTTGTCCGAGCGGCCGTTCATGCACAGCACGTAAAAGCCGCGCTGCACCAGCTCGGTGCAGGCGATGTCGTTCAGCCGGTTGCCGTCCTCGTGCATGTTGACCACCGCCACGCGGGGTTTTGGGCTCGGGTCCGGCGAATAAAGCACCGCTTTCACCGTGGGACTGAGCTGCAGATAGAGCGGCGGATTCTGTGACCGAACGTCGCGCGCGGTGAATAAGGACGCCATGATGATGACAATAGCGATTCGCTCGAGCCGTGCGCTCATATTGCACTCCTCCAATGCCGGTGAAATCTCGCCGCCATCAGGCGGCGCGTCTCTTACGGCGGAGAGTAGCGATAGAGGAAAGAGCTTGTCAACGCGGGGAAGGACCGGCGCGGTCCGGTCGTCAGGCGAGCGGTGGAGCAAAGTTCCGCACAACCCTGCGGCGAGCTGCGCGTGGATTGCGCATGGGTTTTCAACGCCCCGCCGACTTTCGACCAACCGGGCGCAGTGGCTAACGGCCGTCGTAAACCTTGGCGATGAAACCTTCGGCTTCGAGCTCGGCGATCAGGCTGCGGTCGGTGAAGTTTTCGACCTTGAGCTGATGGGTCTGCGGCACGGTAGCGGCGAGCTGTTTCAGGGCGACGCCCATCAGTTTGGCATCGGGAATCGGCAGACGCTCGTGCACGCTCTTGTAAGTCTCGAAGATTTTTTCAAGCACCGCTCGATCGCCGGTCTTGAGAAACTGCTGCATCACCGCGACCGTGCGCTCCCTGTCGGTCTTGGCGATCTTGATGCCTTCGATCCAGCCGCGGAGAAAGCGTTTCACCGTGTCGCGTTTGGCGGCGAGAAATGCTTTTCCGACGATGATCGTGCTGCTGGGATACTGGATCGGCAGCTGGCTGAGATCGATCAGCTTGTAAAAGCCGAGTTTCTCGGCTTCGAGCGCGGTGTCGCCGGTGACGATGGCGCCGTCCACGGCGCCGGCTTTGAGCGCGCCCAGGCGCTCGGGCAAGCCGCCGGTTTGAATCACCGCCACGTCGCGGTCGGGCGCAAGATTGTAGTAGCGCAGCGCCTCGCGCAGCACCAGATCGGAGAGCGAGCCGTAGCGGTCGCTGCCGATTTTTTTGTTTTTAAGCTCCTCGGGCTGGCGGATCGAGCTGCGGGTCATGATCACGTGGAGCAAGCGATTCGACGTGACGCCGACCGCGCTCAGCTCGGCGCCGCGCGCCCAGGCGGTCAGCGCCGGCGCCGAGCTCATGTTGGCGATCTCGACCTGGCCCGACAGCAGCGCCGGCACGATCACCGAGCCGGCGGAGATATAGACCGGCTGCACGTCCAGTCCGTATTTTTTGAACAGCCCCGATTGCGCCGCGATCCAGAGCGGCGCGTAATTGGGCGAGAGCGCGGCAAAGGGAACTTTGAGGCTCTGGGCGGCGGCGCTGCCCGTCCAGAGAAATGCGCCAAGCGCCAGCGCTGCGGCCCGCCATGAAGCAGCGCAGCGATTCGTCGAGCGCGCTCTAGCTGCCCGACGCGCGCTGCAGCGGAATGTTCTCTGAGACCAGGCGAAGCGCATCGGAGCGGGAAACCGTCACGTTAAAGTTATAAGCGCCGGAGCGGAATTGATGCAGCGCGAAGGGCTGCGATTGCGGATGCACGCCGTGGATGCAGTCTTCCGGTACGATGCTGTAGAAATTGCGAATGTGAAACCCGATCACCGCATGATACACGCAGTTGCTCGAGCCGATGCCGGTGACGACGATCTTATCGCGGCACGGCCGCAGGTCGAGCTTTTCCAGCACCGCTTCCATCGTGGTTTTGTAGAAACAATCGTGCGAAGTCTTCTGCACGATGTCTTCGCCGGGGAGCGGGCGCAGCTCCTCGACGAAATCCACCCCGGGAGTCCCGAGCAACAAGCCGTAAGGACGGCCGAAGACGGTGAACTCCGGATGATCCTTGGTGCGCACGGACTGCACGTGAATGATCTTTCCATTCATGGCGCGAAAGCGATCGAGCAGACGGCGGATGTTGGCGATCACGGGCTTCACGCCGGGGCCGTGGCGCTCGCAGCCTTCCGCCTGCATATCGACGATCACGAGCGCCGTGGATTGCGGCTCCAGTTCGATGGCCGTTTCAGACATGGGAATCCTCCGTCACCGGGCGCTTGGATCTCGCTGCATCGAGGGCTTCTTAGTTGTTGAATAACCGGCCGAGCTTTGGATCGCTGTGCGCGATGCCGAGTTTTTTCAGGCAGGCCCAGAGAGTCGCCTGGTTGCTGTTGATCACCGGCTTGTCGAGATCCCGTTCCAGATCCGCGATGGCTTCGATCATGCGCGTGTTGGTGCAGCTTAGAAAATAACCGTCGGCATCGGCGCGCGCGTTTTCCTTGACGATGTTTTTCCACTCCTCGGGCGTGACCGCCGAATAGGCGTGGCTTTCCAGGCCGAGACCGAGCTCGTGCAGGACGGTGTAGCCGGCCTCCGTAAGATAATTCACTTCGAGCTGGTTGGTGGCTTTGACGTAGGGACTGATCAGCACCAGTTTTTTAATTGCGCAGCGATTGAAAGCCTGGGTAATCGCCTGCGCCGTGGTGATCGTCGGGCAGCCGCTCGCGCTCGCGACGATGTCGACGATCGCCTTCTCGTGGGCGAGGCCGCTTTCCATGGAATTCGCCGTGCAGTGAAAGACGATCAGCGCCGGGTTCACGTCGGAGAGCGCTTCGGCGGCTTCGCTGAGCGGTCGTTTGAGCTCGCTCAGCGGCTTGCGGAATTTTCCGGCCATGCGCAGCCGCGTGACGTGAATGCCCACGCCCGGCGGCGCATAGGCGTTGAACTGGGGCTCGGTCAGCCGGTTGCTCGACGGGATGATCAGGCCGATGCTGGTCATAAACCGGGGGCGCCCAGGCTGTAAAAGCGGCGCGCGTTGCCGTGCAGAAAGGCGGCTTTGTCGGCGGCGCCGATTTCTTCGTTCTCGAGAAACTCGTTGATCTCGTGCTTGCAGAATTCGTTATTCACTTCGTGCGGAAAATCGCTCGAGTAAACCCACGGCTTGTTGCCGATGCGTTTGATCGCGTGGGCGATGTCCGGCTCTTCGCCCTCGCAGCCGACGAAAATGCGCCCGGCGTCGATGTGCCGGGCGATGTATTCGCTGACTTTTTCCTTGGGGCGAAGCTCCAGAAAGCGCTTGCGCGGATCGTGCTGAATATGAGTTTCCCAGGAGCGGTCGAAGCGCTCCAGACAAACCAGCATCCAGGCGACGCCGCCTTCGAGAAATCCGAATTTCACGTTCGGATATTTGTCGAACACGCCATTAAACACCATGCCGCCGAAGGAGATCATCTGGCCAAAGGGATGGCCCAGCGAATGCACCGGCGCGTACGGCGTTAGATCATCGAGTCCCATGTTCTCATGGGCGCCGCCGTGGACGCCGATGGCGCAGCCGAGCCGGTTGGCTTCCTCGTAGATCGGCCAGTAGCGCGGATCGCCGAGATTGGCTTGAATGCCCGTGGACGGCAGCATGGCGCCGCACATGCCGAGATCTTTCACGATTCTTCGCAGCTCTTCGACCGCGGCGCTCGGCTCCTGCAGCGCAATCAGCCCCATGCCTTTGAAGCGCGGGCTTTTCTTCATGTAGGTGTTGTAGAGCCAGTCGTTGTACGCGCGCGCCACGTCGATGGCCCAGTCGCGGCTGACGATCTTGCCGAACGCCAGGCCGAGGGTGGTGTAAAGCACGGTGGTTTCGATGCCCACGTCTTCCAAGAAATCGACCCAGCCGTCGGGGCCGACTTTGTTAAAGGCGCCGGGTTGAAAGTCGTGCAGATTGGACGAGTGCAGGTGATCGAGCGGCGGAAACGGATTGAAAAAGCTGTGGGTCTCGTACTTGTCGCGGTAGGGCTGGGGCATGTAGTTGATGATCGCCTGGCAATCCTCGATGACGTGGCCATCGCCGTCGATAATCGTTTGGTCGTTGAATGACATAGACCTGCCCTCCTTGCCTGGGCTTAGGTCATCAAGGCAGGCGCTTTTTGTCAAGACTTAACGTGTCTCGCGTCTGGCGTTTGAAAAACCCCGGACTTCGGAAATTAGGAGCCGTTGCCGCCGAACCATTTCGTATAGAGCTGGTCGTAAATGCCGTTTTCTTTGAGCTTGAGCAGGGCTTCGTTGACCGGCTTGCGGTGGCGGCTGTTGGACGGAAAAACGATGCCGTAGTTTTCTCTGCGAAAAATCGCGCCGGCGGTTTGCACCTTGCCCTTGCCCTCGTGAGCCGCGTAAAACAGCAAAACCGGCGCGTCGTAGACGACTGCATCGACGCTGCGCTCCTGAAGCGCCTGGTAGGCCTCTTCGATCTTCATGAATTCCACCGCCTCCACGTTGTGCCGGCGCAGGTATTCCGCCGAGGTGCTGCCATTGATGCTGGCGACCCGTTTGCCCGGCAGGTCGTCGGGGCCGTTGATGTCGCTGCGCAGCTGCTGCACGGTCAACGATGAAGTCACCGCGGCGGTGAAGTAGGCGATAAAAACCACGCTCATGAACATCCACGCAACGGCGATGATGCGCGCCATGGCCGCGCGCGGCATCTGATCGGCCTGGGTTGCCAGGGTCGAGGCGGCCCACCAGCAGGCCTCGAAAATTCCGGGAAAATATTCGCGATGGGTCAGCATGCCGGTTGGGTTGTGCCGCTCGAAAATCCAGACCAGATGCGCCATCAGCAAAAGAATGATGGCTACGCCGAGGACGTAAAGCAGCACCGTCGCGGAAAGCAGGTTGCTGACGATCGCCTCGACGAGCGCGCCGCGGCTTCCCTGGGCGGGAATCAAGATCTGCAGCCCGGCATCGAACATGGGCTGGGAGAAATCGAAGTCGATTTCGCGCTCGGCGGTGATCGAGATGGCCGAGATGCCCAGGGCGGCGTCGCCGGATTTCACCGCTTCCAACAGTTCGCGCACGGTCGGCTTGACGACGAATTCGTAGCGCGCGTTCATCGCGCGCGCGATCTCCTGCCAGAGCTCGACGCTGAAGCCGGTGAGCTGTCCCTGCTGCTCGTAGACAAAGGGCCGCACCAGACGGGTCGCGACCCGAAGCTTTCCTTCTCTCGGCTGTCCGAAGACGGGCGCCGCGCAGCACAGCAGCAGTGAAGCGATCAGGAGTTTTCTCATGAGCGGATGGGTTCGCGCGCGCGCGCCATCACTGCAAGGTGGCCGTGACCGCGAGGGCGGTTTCGCCGCTGCTCTGTCGGTTATGGTAGCCGAGAATCCGGCGCGTGATCTCGTGGAGATTGGTCGTCGAGCCGCCCAGCGACACGGTCTCCCCGCCGGGCACCACCAGCTCCGTCGCCGCTTCGGTGAAATCGATGGCGCCGGGGCGAGCCGCGGAAAAATAACTGATGCGCGGCGTCAGGCGCAGTCGGATCTGCCCGCCGGGCAAAGTCGCGGCATGGACGCGCAGCGAAGTGCCGACATCGGTGAACCCAACGCGCCGCTCGACGGCGCCGATGCCCAGGGCCTGATTGTAGTAGTAGGCGATTTCGCTTTGCGGCACGCGGGTTGCGACCGTGAGAATGGATTCGCCGCCGTCGGCGACCAGAGTGAAAAGGCCGCTCGAGCGCTGGGCGGAGGTCTGGCGCGCGCCGCCGCCGATGCGTCCCGACGGGTAGACCGAGCCTCGGCGGACAATCACGCCGCCGGCGCCTTGCACGTCCTCGCGGCTCACCGTCTCGCTCTGTCGGGTTTCAAGCACGACTTTGATGTTGCGGCGCGCCTGCGCTCGGGTGGTTGCGCTCGCGCTCAGGATCAAAATTATCGCGAGCGCGGAAAGCGCGAGCCAAATTCTTCGAAGCGGCGCTATTCTCATGCTATCGGCCCGCGGGCAGCATGGAAAAATCGACGATCTTCTGGAGATCGAAATCCGCCGGCACGGGCCGCTCCTGGCGCAGAATTTCGAGATAGCCGCGCGCGACTTTCGGGTTGAGCTTGCCGTCCTTGTTCAGCAGGCGGATCAGTGTCGTGTAGGTATTCTCGGCCTCCTGCGGATTCACTTTGAACTTGTCGACGATCATCTTGACGCTCTCGGCGCGGTTGGCGCGCAGCCACGTGAGCGAATCCATCACCGCGGCCACGGTGCGGCGCACCGACTCGCGATTGTTTTTAATCTCGGCCTGCGAAGTCACCAGCCCGACGTAAGGAATATCCGCCAGCTCGCCCAGCTGCATGAATTTTTTGTAGCCGAGGGAAACCGCCTTGTCGTCGAAGGGCGGCGTCAGCACCGTGGCGGCGACCCGGTTCGAGGTCAAAGCGCGGAAGCTGTCCGCCGTGCCGCCGGTGTTGATCGCGTTGATTTCCTTCTCGTTAAGCTCGAACTTTTTCAAAAACGCCTGGAAAAAATAGTACGGCGAGGTGCGCACGCCCGAGAGCGCGACAGTTTTGCCGAGCAGGTCCTGCGGTCTGTTGATGTCCTTGTGAGTCACCAGCACCCAGGGCGAGCTGTCGCAAAAGCTGATCACGATCACCAGCGGCAGGCCCGCCACCGCCGCGGAAATTCCCGTCGACACCGAGGTGAAATAATTGATATTGCCGTTGACCACGGCTTGCGGCTGGATGGTGGTGCCCATTTGAATGTACTCGGACTCGATGCCGTATTTCTTGTAGATCCCTTTTTCCTGGGCGACGTAAAAAGGCATGTAGGAAAACGCCAGGGAGGGAAAGCCGATCCTGATTTTGTAATGAGGTTCCGCCCCTTGTCCGGCGCGCGGGAGGCAAAGGGCAAGCAGCCCGAGGAGCAATAAGATTTTTTTCATCGCAGCGATTCCTAACCGTTGACCGCTTGGGCGCCGCCGTTCCGCCAGGCGCGCCGCGCGGTGCGCAGCGCGTTGGGCTGCGGCAGATTTTTGAGCTTGAAGAATTCGATGGCAGTTTTATTGAGGAGCTTCTCTTTTTGCGCGAAGGAAAGATCCCGGCCCTCGACCACGTCTTTCACCGAATACGGGAAGTGACAGTCCCAGTGGCAGTAATCGGACGCGTACATGACCGTGCTCTCACCGTTGGCGGCAAACACGCGATCCAAACCGGTTTCTTCGGATTCGCACGTCAGGGTGATTTGTTCCCCGCGAATGATGTCGCTCGGGCGGCGCTTCAAGTCGGGCATCTGCGGCGCGAGTTTTTCGATGTGCTCGTCGAAACGCTCGGCCCAAAAGGGCAGCCAGCCGGCGCCGCCTTCCATGAAGCCGACGCGGAGTTTGGGGTAGCGATCGAAGACGCCTTCGCCGATCATGTGCATCATGGCGATCATCAATTCGAACGGAAACGCGGTCATGTGCACGTAGGCGTACTTGCGCAGGCGCTCGCTGCCCGCGCCCATCACGCCGGAGACGCCGAGCACGCCGTCGTGGCCGGTTTGCGGATGGACGCTGAGCGGCATCTCGAGCGCCTGGGCGCATTCGTAGATCGGATCGAACATGCGATCGCCCATGTTGTTCAAGCCGTAGACGTTGGTCGGCAGCATGGCGGTCACCGCGCCGGCTTTTTTCAGATATTCGAGCTCTTGCACCGCCGCGGGCGGATCCTGACACGGGATCAAGCCGACCGCGAGGAGTCGCTGGGGATCAGCTGCGCAATACTCGATCAGCCATTCATTCACGGCGCGGCAGAGCACCGCGGCCAGTTCCTTGTTCATGAGGCCGTTGACCGTGAGCGCGATCTGGGTGCCGAAGAGAATCGCCACATCGATGCCTTCTTCGTCCATATCCTTGAGCCGCGCGCGCGGATCGACCATGCCGTCGCGATAACCGCGCGCCTTCTCGGTCATCGGACCCGACACTCCCGGCGCGAGCCCTTGGGACGCCGACCACAGGCGGCCTTCGAGCAGAATACGCGAATTGCCCTCGTTGTCTTTCAGGCGAATGGGCGCCTGGGAGCGCCATTTCGCCGGCATGCGCGGCGCAAGGTCGACGTTGCCTTCGTAAACGTGGCCGTCGGCATCGATAACCAGCACCTCGTCGAAATTGTCCATGGCGGTAACCCCCGAGATCGGATTTCGCTTCTCTGACGCCCAAGACGTACCATAGCAAAACTCTTTGGGGCAAATGCCATGGCGCGGGCGCGGTGTGCGCCGAATTGAAACCCGTCCGGCGATTCGATATCAACCAGGAGTGACCTCGCGCATCCTTGCCGATTGCCTGGAAGGAAGGCGGCTCGACCGAGCCGGCGCGCTCGCGCTGGTTTCCGCGCGAGGCGACGAGCTGGCGAATTTGCTTTTGACTGCGGCCCGGGTGCGCGACCGGCACAAGGGGCGCGTCGTTACCTTCTCGCCGAAAGTTTTTGTTCCGCTCACCAATCTCTGCCGGGATTTCTGCGGCTACTGCACGTTTCGCAAAGCGCCGGAGGAGCCGGGCGCGAAGACGATGACGATCGACGAGGTTTTGCGCGTGGTCGAGCAGGGGAAACGGCTCGGCTGCACTGAAGTGCTTTTCAGCCTGGGCGACAAGCCGGAAGCGATTTATCCCGAGATGAAGCGGTTTCTCGCCGAGCGCGGTCATCAGCGCACGCTCGACTATCTGCTCGAAGCCTGCCGCGCTGTGGTCGAGGAGACAGGTCTGCTGCCGCACTCGAATCCCGGCGTGATGGGGCGCGGCGATTTGCAGCGCCTGAAAGAATGCAACCCGAGCATGGGACTGATGCTCGAGAGCGTGAGCGAGCGGCTGCTCTTGCCCGGCGCCGCGCACGACAATGCGCCGGACAAAAAACCGGCGGCGCGGCTGCGCACCCTGGAGCTCGCCGGCGAGATCCAGCTGCCGTTCACCACGGGCATTCTCATCGGCATCGGCGAGAGCTGGGAAGAGCGCATCGATTCTTTGCTCGCGATCCGCGCGCTGCACGCGCGTTACGGCCACATTCAGGAAGTGATCGTGCAGAACTTTCGCGCCAAACCGACAATTCCCATGCACAGCCATCCCGACGCAACCCGCGACGACATGCTGAAGACGATCGCGCTGGCGCGATTGATCCTCGGCGGCGACATGAATCTCCAGGCGCCGCCCAACTTGACGCCCGACGGGTACGAGCTTTATCTCGACGCCGGGATCAACGACTGGGGCGGCGTGTCGCCGCTCACGCCGGACTTCATCAATCCCGAAGCGCCGTGGCCGGCGTTGAAACTGCTGCGGGAAAAAAGCGCGCTCGCGGGATTCGAATTGAGAGCGCGGCTGCCGATCTATCCCGAATACATCCGCGAGGAATTTGTCGGTCCGGCAATGCGCCGCGCTGTTGAGCGCCTTATCGGCGCCGACGGCCTGGTGCGCGACAACGGCCCGCTCGGAAGTTTTCCAACGCTCCAACGTTCCGCTCCGCCAGGTCCCGGGCCGTCCTGATGATTGTCGTTCTCACCGGCGGCACCGGCGGCGCAAAATTGATCGAAGGCCTTGCCGCCGAGATCGATCCCGCGGAGTTGACGATTATCTGCAACACCGGCGATGACGCGGTTTTTCACGGTCTTCACGTTGCGCCGGACATCGACACGATTACTTACACGCTGGCTGGGATCGCAGACGGCACGAAGGGTTGGGGCATCAAAGACGAAACGTTTAACGCCCTCGATCAGCTGGCCCTCCTGAAGGCGCCTACTTGGTTTCGCCTGGGCGACCGCGACTTGGCGACCCACATTCTGCGCACCCAATGGCTCCGCGAAGGGCTGAAGCTCTCGGAAATCACCGAGCGTATCCGGCGCACGCTCGGCATTCGCGCGGTGATTTTTCCCATGTCCGACGAGCGGATCGAAACCCGCGTCACGACAGCAGAGGGAGAAATTTCCTTTCAGGAATATTTTGTCAAAGAGCGCTGGGCGCGCGCAGCGACGGCGGTGCGCTTCGCCGGCATCGAGGCGAGCAGGCCGGCGCCCGGCGTCATCGAAGCGATTCGCCATGCAGAGGCGGTGATCGTTTGCCCGAGCAACCCGATCACCAGCATCGGTCCGATTCTCGGCGTGCCGGGAATCCGCGCGGCATTGATCGAGACGACGGCGCCGGTGGTCGGCGTCAGCCCGATTATCGGCGCCAGCGCCGTCTCCGGGCCCGCGCACAGGCTGATGGCCAGTTGCGGTTTCGAAGCGTCCGCCCTTGGCGTGGCTGAGTGCTACCGGGATTTTCTCGATATCCTGCTCGTGGCTGAGGAAGACCGCGACCGGGCGGCAGCGATTGAAAGGCTCGAGCTGCGCGCGGTCGCCGCAAGGATTCGCATGGCGTCGTTGGACGATAAGCGCCGCCTGGCCCGGCAAGTCTTGGCCTGCGCCGTAAAATAGTCTACAAAAATTGTTTCCGGATTGCCCATGAACGTCGTCGCACTTATGCCGGTGAAGGGTTTTCGCAACGCCAAGCAGCGTCTGAGCCCGCTTTTGAGCGCGCCGGCGCGGGAGCTTTTGGCCGAGGCGATGTTTCGCGACGTGCTGCGCCAGGTGCGGTTGGCGCGCGGCCTTGGCGGCACGTTCGTGGTCACCGGTGACGACAAAGTGGCCGCGATCGCTTTGAGCGCGGGCGCCGAGGTGATTCGCGAGCAGAGCGAAAACGGCGAGACGGGAGCGGTGGATTTCGCCCGCGCCGAGCTGAAAAGCGCCGGCTGCGAGGCGGCGCTGATTCTTCCCGGCGACCTGCCGCTGGTGCGCGCGGCGGATGTCGAGGCGATTCTGGCGCAGGTTCCGGCGGACGCGGCGGCGCCCTTCGCTTTGCTCGTGCCGTCGCACGATCGGCTCGGCACCAACGCGCTGCTTCTGGCGCCGCCCGACGTGATCGCGCTCCGCTTCGGTTACGACAGTTTCACTTTTCACACGGGCCAGGCCGAGGCGCGCGGGCTGGCCGTGCGATTTTTCGAGAACGAACGGATTGCCCTCGATATTGACGAGCCTCACGATCTCCAGCGCTTTCTCGCCTACGGGGAAACCAATTCAGCGAGTCAGGCGGCGCGCAAGCTGCTGGCTGAAAGGCGTCCGGGCCAGCCGGCCGCGCGATGAGCCATGAAGCGCCTTGAGCTGATCGGTCTGGAAAATATCGGCGAGGTGAGCGCCGGCGATTCGCTGGCGGAGCGGATCGCCGCCGCCTGCGCGCGGCAAGCCATCGAGCTTTGCGATGACGACGTGCTGGTGGTCGCGCAGAAAATCGTTTCCAAGGCCGAAGGCCGTTCGCTTCCCCTGACGGCCCTGCGGCCCACCGAGCGCGCGCGCGAGCTGGGGGCCGAGCTTGGCAAGGAGCCGGAGCTGGTCGAGGCGATTCTTCAGGAAAGCCGGCGCATCGTGCGCAGCGGCGGCAAGGCGCTGATCGTCGAAACCCATCACGGCTTTGTCTGCGCCAACGCGGGGGTCGATCAATCGAACGTCGGCCTCGGCCAGGTCACGCTGCTGCCGCAGGATCCGGATCGCTCGGCGCGCGCGCTCCGCGCCGAATTGCAAAAATGCCTCGGCAAGAGTCCGGCGGTTATTATCAGCGACAGTTTCGGCCGAGCATGGCGGCTTGGCACCGTCGATGTGGCGATCGGGGTCGCCGGCATGAAGCCGATCAAAGACGAGCGCGGCAGCCAGGATCGTTACGGCTATCAGCTCAAAGCGGCGGTGGCGGCGGTGGCGGATGAAATCGCTGCGGCGGCGGAGCTGGTCATGGGCAAGCGCGGCGGCGTGCCGGTGGTTTTGGTGCGCGGTTACGAGAGGGAAAAAAAGGAGGATGGATCGGCGCGGGAGTTGATTCGGCCGCCGGCCGAAGATCTCTTTCGCTAGCTCTGAAAATTTTTATGGATCAATTCAGCGTGGCAATCGTCGGCGGCACGGGCAATCTCGGCAGCGCGCTGGCGCTCCGGCTGGGCGCGCCGGGAGTGAAAATCATCATCGGCTCGCGCGATGCAGAGAAGGCCAAAAACGCCGTGGCAACCCTGGCGCCAAAACTGCGCGCCGGCGAAATGATCGGCACGACCAACCGGGAAGCGGTCAAGGACGCCGACTTCGTCGTCATCGCCGTGCCCTACGAAGGGCACGCGCAAATGGTCGGCGATCTCAAGGGCCAGCTCGCCGGCAAAATTGTCATCGATACCGTGGTGCCGCTCAACAAAGTCAAGCCGTTCGTGCCGGCGGCGGGCTCGGCGCTGCAGGAAGCGCAGCAGCTTCTCGGCGGCGAAGCGCCGGTGATCGGCGCGCTGCACAACATATCCGCCGTCGATCTGGGCGACGTCGATGCGCCGCTCGGCGATGTGCTGGTTTGCGGCGACGACAACGCAGCCAAGCAGAAGGTGATGGCAATCATCCAGCGCATCGGCGCCAACGCTTTCGACGGCGGGCCGGCGAGCAATGCCTACGTGATCGAAGGGCTCACCGGCGTGATCATCCATCTCAACCGAAAATACAAATCCAAACACGGCAGCATCAAAATCACCGGCATCGGGGAGCACTAAAAATCCCCGTCTCTCCTTCGGCCCCAAAAGGGCGCCCGGTAAAAATTACTGGCGCCCTCACATTTTTGTCGGCGAGCCAGGGAGAGAGCGCGCCTCTTTGCCTGGTTCGGTGCCAAACTTTCCTCGCCTTATCATCGCTCGGCGCTGGCCGCGAAATTGCCTATGGCTAAGCGCCATATGGCAAACAAGATAAATCGGGTCATTCGTTCTCTCTTGATTGTCGGGGCGACAATGGGCCTTACCGGCTGCGCCGCCGGCGTGGGATTGACCCTGTTCGGCGTGGGCGCGGGCGTAACCACCGGCACTTCCGTCGCTTACACCCTCGACGGAATCGCTTACAAAACTTTCACAGCGCCTCTGCCGCAGGTGGAAAGCGCAACACGAACCGCCCTCGATCGCATGGGTATCAAAGTCGAGGCAACTTCGAAGATCGACCAGGGCAAAGCGATCAAGGCGGTCTCCAACGACCGCGACATCGAGATCGAGCTGGAGATGGTCAGCAACAAAACCACGCGCATTCGCACGGTGGCGAAGCAGGGCGTCTTCTTCAAAGACCGCGCCACTGCGACCGAAATCATCATTCAAACGGAAAAGGCTCTGGGTCTCGGATAAAAATTCGGAGAGGAGAAAATCATGAAACTAGCCGCGATCGTTCTCACCGCCGGTCTTACAGCCGCAGCGCCGCTGCCGGCCTCGGCCCAAACGGCGTCCGAATTGAATTCGCAAGTCACCGCCATGGACACGGCCACGGCAAACCAGGGCCAAACCAACGTCATCAACAAGATCAGCGGCGACTTCAACTCGTTTCTCGGCGCCGACTCGACGGCGGTGGTCACCGGACTGAGAAACGGCACGCCGATCACTTTGACTCGGACGACCACGACCCCGAGCCCGACCCCCGGCGGCTTGCCGGTGACGACGACCACCACCACCGTGATCACGCCGCCCACCGGTCACATGGGCTTCGGCAACGTTTATATTTCGCTTGCGCTCGCCAAGCAGCAGCTCAGCACGCTCGGGATCACCCAACCGACGCCGGAGCAACTCCAGGCGGCGCTCACCGGCGGCACCATCACCCAGACCACCGGCAGCGGCGCCACCGCGACCACAACAACGACCAATCTGCAGGGCATTCTCACCATGCGCAGCCAGCATATGGGCTGGGGCCAGATCGCGCAGAAGCTCGGCTTCAAGCTCGGCCCGGTGATCGCCGGGATGAAGAGCGCCAACCAGGGTCTGGCGAATGCGGCAGCCGCTTCCAAAGGCCACGGAGTCACCAACGCCAGCGGCCAAAGCTCGGGCTCATCCGATAACGGCATCGTTTCAGGAAGCGGCAAAGCGCATGGCAACTCGGGTCAAAGCAACGGCAAGAGCGCCGGCGACGGCATTGTCACAGCCTCGGGCAAGGGCGGCGGCAACGCCTACGGTCTCAATCGCAGCGGCATCGTCACCGGCTCGGGCGGCTCGGCCGGCTCGAACAACGGCATCGTCGGCGCCGGCGGCTCCAACGGCAACGGCGCCGCCAACGGCAAAGGACATAACAAGTAGGCCCGATTTAAAACTCCGCCGAAGACATCGCACATGAACGAGCGCCGGCGATTTTTGAAGCTGTCCGTAACGGCGGGCGGATTGATTTTGTGCGGCGGCGGTGTGGCTTTCGCGCTCGAGCCGGACCGCGCCGCGCATTTTCTGCCCGAAGAACGGCGCATGATCGAGGACTACTATCGCCAGGGAAAAAAGGGCAAAGCCAAGGGGCTCCCGCCGGGTTTGGCCAAGCGCGGCGGGAATCTCCCGCCCGGGCTGCAAAAGCATCTGGAGAAAAACGGCCAGCTCCCGCCCGGTTTACAAAAACGGCTGGAGCCTCTGCCGCCAGACCTGGAGCGGGGCCTGCCGCGGCTACCCGACTCCTGGGAGCGGGTGGTGCTGGAACGGGATGTGATCCTCCTCGACCGGCGCACCAACCGGATCCTGGACATCCTCGAAAACATCGTCGCCCTGGCTACCGGACAATAATCAAATCCAGCCTCGACAGCAGCCCGGGCCGTCGTTTCCTTCCTGATTCCCGCCGCTTGGCCGATTTCCGGCGAGTTCTCCGGCGACGTTAACCTTTGCCGCTTTAGCGCGTCTAAAGGGTTGTAACCGGTAGAAAAATTGGCGCGGCGCAAGCAAACTTAAACCCATGGCCGACCGACACGAACTCCGCGACGAAGAGTTGGCATCTTTGTGCCAGCAGGGCGAGCGGCAGTGCTTTGAAATCCTGGTGCGCCGGTATATGGAAAAGGCCTTTCATATTGCATTCAATTTCACCCGCGACGTGGAGAGCGCGAAGGATTTGTCGCAGGAAGCGTTTCTGCGCGCCTTCGCCAACATCAAACAGTTCGACGGCCGCTCGACTTTTTACACCTGGTTTTATCGAATCGTGGTCAATCTGTGCCTGGATCATGCGCGGCGTCAAAATCGGGTTGCCTGGGAATCGCTGGACGGCGCCGGCGATGAAACGAGCGAGCAGAAACAGTGGGCGGACTCGACTTTTCTGCCGGAAGAGGAAGCGATCGCCGGCGAAGCGAAACGGCGCGCGGACCGGACGCTCGAAGCGATGCCCAACAAGCAGCGCACCGCGTTTCTCCTGCGCAATCATCAGGGGCTTTCCATCGCCGACATCGCCAGAGTGATGAAGACCACCGAAGGCACCGTGCGGGTTTATCTCCACCGCGCGGTGGCGGCGCTGCGCCAGAGTCTGATGGAGTTCGTTTAGGGAGAGAATTATGGAGCGGGTGGTTTTGCCGAACGCGTGCAAGAATTTCGAAGAGGATCTCGTGCTCTATTACTACGGCGAGTGCGATCCGGCCGAGCAGGGCCGGGTGCGCGAGCACTTGGCCGCCTGCGCCTCGTGCCGCGGTTTTCTCGGCGATCTGCGCCGCTGGCTGCCGCGGATCGCCCAGGCCGCGCCGCTGGCGCCGGCCTTTTGGGAAAATTACTATCGTGAGACGATGGCCAAGCTCGAGCGGCGCGGAGAAGAAAAACAGCCGTGGTGGCGCTTCGGCTTTGCGCTGCGGCCGATGTGGATGGTGCCGGCCTTCGGCACCGTTGGCGTGATGCTCCTGGTGGTCGGTCTGCTTTTCGGCAAGGGAAACCTGTCCTCGTTCATGCAGCGGCCCGCGGCGAACATTCCCCGGGAGATTCTGGCGGACGAAAATCAGCTGCAGTTCTTTGAGTCCATGGATTTGCTGGAGGCTTTGAGCCGCCTGGAAAAGCAGGATGATTCCAACGGCGAGACCACGACCCTGCAACCGAGCCGCGCGCCGGCGCAGCAGGAGATGGTTTAGAGTTCAGGCCGCCGATCCGATGAAAGCGCGTCATTTCACCGCTGCGATTTTCGCACTTCTCCTGAGCCTCCCGCCGGCCGCCTTTGCGGCGGACGACGGCTGGCGCAACCTCACGCCGACGGAAAAAGACCGCGTGCTGCAAAACTACGAGCGCTGGCAGCGCCTGCCGCAGCAGGACAAAGAGCACCTGCGCGAGGAATGGAACCGCTGGCAGCGCCTGCCCAAGGACGAGCGCGAGCGCATCAAGCAGCGCTACGACCGCCAGCGGCGCGATCGGCGCGACGACTGAAGCGCCGTTTTTGCGAACCGCATCCCCGATCGTTCATTCACGACATCGTTAGCGAAGGCGCTTCGCGCCGGCGCCGCTTTTCGACGCGGTGGAAATTCTGCGTTGCACCGCCGCGCGCTGGATTTTACCGCCTGTTTCGCGCGATTCGCATCGGACTCGCGGGAGATTTTGCCGGCGAAAAAATTTTTGTGCCGCGAAATATGCCGCGCTTCATAAACCGCTCCCCTGCACGTCTAAACAATCAGAGTGGAGCGAAGAGAAATTTTCAAAAGCCTGCGCTGCGGCGCTTCGCTCCGGAAAGGAGGCTCTATGAAAACCCTCGCGCTGATGACGTTGTTGCTGCTCGGCAGCGTGGCCGCTTCGGGCTGCCACCACTGGCACGATCATCGCTATAACTATTCCAACGGATACTACTCGCGCTAAATGCGCATCGCGCTGCTCCGGTGCGGAATCGAGCCGGAGCAGCGTCCTTCCCTCGCGCCCTCACAGGGCGTAGTAGGCCGCGCAGTTGTCCCATAGAATTTTTTTCTTGTCGGCGGCGCTGATCGGAAGCTTCAGAAAGTGCTGCACCGCCTCGGGGTATTTCGAATCGCCGTGCGGATAATCGGTGGAAAAGACCACGTTGTCGCCGCCCAGGGAGTCGATCACTTGGGTCAGCGTCGCTTCGTCCGGTTCCACTGAGACGATACATTGCCGCGTGAAGTACTCGCTCGGCGGCATGGTCACGTCCGGCGCCCACACATCGCCTTCGCGCTCCCAGCCTTCATCCATCCGCCACAGAAGCCAGGGCAGCCAGCTGCAGTTGGCTTCGAGAAACGCGACGCGCAGCTTTGGATGGCGCGCCAGCACGCCGCCCGCGCAAAAGCTCCCGAGCGCGAGCATCTGCTCCAGCGGCTGCGCGTAGATGCGCCGCAGCATCAGATTGGGCTCGAGGCGCTCGCCGATCTGCCCTTTGCCGGTGCCGGTGGATTCGTGAAATCCCAGGGCGAGGTTCAGCTCTTCGAGCGCCCGCCAGAGCGGCTCGTAGTAAGCGTCGTGCCACTGATGGTTCACCAGCGGATTGGCGCGCAGAAAAACCGCGCGGAAACTCAAGTCGCGCGCGCAGCGGCGCGCCTCAGCGACGGCATCCTTCATGTTGTAGGGAGAGATCATGCCCGCGCCGATCAGGCGCGCCGGATCTCTCTTGCAGAAATCGAAAAGCCAGTCGTTGTACGCGCGCGCCAGCGCGGCGGCGAATTCCGCGTCCATGTCCGGCACCACGAGCGCGCGCAAGCCGCGGGTCGGATAGAGCACGGCGACATCGATGCCTTCCACGTCCATCGCCTCCAGCTGAACCTCGGGCGTCCAGCCGCGCTCGGCGTGCGCGCGATACACAGTCTGGTTGCGCTCGAAATTCTGCCCGCGCGCGGAATCGTTCTGCCGCGTCGTCGTGCGCGCCCAATCCCGACCGTCCGGATACACCATGCGCAGGTCGCGCACGTTGCTGCTGGTCACGCCGCGCGGCGCCCGGCTTTTGAATTTCTCGTCGATGTAGCGCTCCCAAAGATCCGGCGGTTCCATGATATGCATGTCGCTGTCGAGAATCCTGAATCCGTTCCTAGACATTTCGAAGCCCCCTGTTTTCATTCCGGCATCTGTGCCCGGCGATAAAATCCTTTGCATCACTTACAATCATTTGGGTGCCGGCGACAAGACGCTGCCGGCGCCCATGTAAGGGAAATTTACGGTGGGGCCAATCTCATAAATCCGCGAAAAACCGAGGCTGCTCTAAAAACTGTAAAGTTCGTTTCCAGAAATCGCTTGCACGGAGCTTCAGACGTCGCATGGCATAGCGGTTGCTCGACATAAATCTCTCGTTTTTACTGGAGAATCCATTGACTCACGATTCGATTTTTAACTAAATCGCTACGCGACAAGTCGCCGTAGGCGGTGTGTCCAGGGTTGCAATTTGAGGGCACCGGCAAGCTTTCAAATTGCACCAGAAAGTTCGGGCGGAAAATCTTGGGCTCCCATTCACAGATGACCGAGACCCGCGCTTGCAGGCATTTGCGCAGCATCGTGATGAATCGCCAGTGGCCGCCATGAAAAATAATTCGCCGCGACCTCAGATTCCGCCGGAGCAGCGGGCCATCCGTGACGGGTGTTTCCATCCGTCGGGAACGTTTGTCGAGTTCCCGATCGAGGACATCGAGTCGTCGATTCCGGCGCGGTTCGAAAAAATCGTCGGCCTGTACCCGAACAACCTCGCTATCAAGATGGGCGACCAATCGCTCACCTACGATGAGTTGAATCGATACGCGAATCGGATTGCGCGAGCAGTTCTTGAAAAGCGCGGACCCGGGAGCGAACCCGTCGGGCTATTTTTTGGAAATAGCGTTGAGCTTGTTGCCGCGATGTTCGGTGTGCTCAAGGCCGGAAAGTTTTACGTCGTGCTCGATCCTTCTTTTCCCTCTGCGAGGGTGCAATTTCTATTGAGAGATGCCGATGCGAAGCTGGTCATTACAGATCAGACCAATCGGAACGGCGTACTCGATATCGACGAAAAACAGGTTTTGACAATTCCACGAATCGATGACGAGACGCATCGCGCAGACGACCTCAATCTGCATATCTCACCTCAAGATTTTGCTTGCATTCAATACACCTCCGGCTCCACCGGTACTCCCAAGGGCGTGGTTCTACCGCATCGCAGGATTCTTCAAAGCGCGCAGGGAAGTTCTGCGGAAATCCACCTGTGCGCCGACGACAGGTTGACCTTGCTCCATTCGTTAAGTTTCGGCTCGGGTCACGTCAATCTGCGATTAGCTTTGCTTAACGGCGCGTCTATTCTTGGCTTCGATACGAAGCGACGGAACGTCGACCAGGTAGCCAGCTGGCTCCGACACGAACGCATCACCATCTATCACTCCTCCGCTTCTCTGTTTCGCCAGATTGCCGAAGCCCTGCCGCCGGGCGGCATGCATCCGGATTTACGGCTTATTCGTCTATCTGGAGCGCCCGTCTCAAAGCGGGATTTTGAGCTCTACAAGACGAGGTTCGGCCCCAACACCCTCTTACGAGTCGCAATGGGGTCGACCGAAGCAGGGACTATTTCAATCTGCGCCGCTATTTTGAATCACAGTTTTTCCTATCCGTCGGAGGGATTTCCTATCGGTTATCCAAGCCGAGGGAGAACGATTTTATTTCTTGATGAGGACCGGAAACCCGTGGCTCGTGGAGAAATTGGCGAGCTTGCCATTAAGAGTGAGAACTTCGGTGGCGGGTACTGGAAACAGCCAGATGCGACAAAGGAAAAATTTATTCCTGATCCAGACGGTGGCGACGAGAGAATCTATTTGACCGGCGATCTTGGCCGGATGCTGCCGGATGGTTTTGTAATTCATCTCGGGCGCAAAGACCTGATGGTGAAAATCCGCGGTTACCGGGTGGACTTCAGCGAGGTCGAGCGGG
>Ga0070741_10001207_pt1 | contig 81414 bp, 66 predicted proteins | sample Coa_R1_4_FD_66440 | JGI IMG/M metagenome (GOLD analysis project Ga0070741, IMG submission 66440) | Surface soil microbial communities from Centralia Pennsylvania, which are recovering from an underground coalmine fire - Coalmine... | ecosystem: Environmental > Terrestrial > Soil > Unclassified ...
GCCACAGCCAGGTCAGCACCGCGAACACGATCACGGCCAGCGCGATGAACGTGGCGAACGCCCCCACTTGAAACGACGGCGGCGAGTAGCGGAAACGGACAGTCCACGAGCCAGGGGCGAGAGGCACTCCACGAAAGATGCCGTAGAGTGGCAGATAGGTTGTTTCTTTTTCCTGGTCGTCAGAAGTTCCTTGTGGGCGAATATATGCTCGCCAACCGGTGAACGTCGCGTCGGCAAGGATTAGTACGGGTAGCTTGTTATACGCTCTAATTTGAGCGTTTTCGATGCCGTTGCCAGCAATTGTCACGTCCAGCTTGATCTGGTTTATAGAGGCTTCGGTGATGGCTGGTCGTGTACCTTTGGACTCCGGGATCGGCTCGAAGCTGCAACGCTGGTCACTCGTCTCGCACAGACCGAATGAACTCGCCTCAGCAATATACGCGCGTGGCTTTGCCTGTGTATTCTCGTAGATGCGAACCGCCTCATCCTGGTAAACCGGCTTGTACTTGGAATGTGCTTTGGTGTCGATCTCAATTTCAGATACGACATACTTCACACCAAGCAAGTCCAGCAGTGGCGAATCGAGCGCGTCCAGCTTGTCCGGGAAAATCGGCGCAATCCGGTTATAGATCAACTGCGTCTGCGGCTGAATCTTCTGCATGTACTCCACGTACTGCTTCGGGATCATGCTGTCGTAGCCGCGAATGTCCTGCAAGCCGTATAGCCAGCCGACGTTGGCGTTCATGGTGTGCGTCGGCCCCTCCACCGCCGTGAAGCGCCACTCCTGCGGGTTGTGCTGTTTCAGCCACGTGATAGCGGGCGGCTCAAATTCCAACCATTTCGGGTCTGCCGCCGGGTTGAAGCCCGCCGACGCGATCACGAGATCGAGCGTTAGCACGATCAACGCCAGCACCTGCCACACCGGGACGCGCCCCAACCGTCGCGGCAGCGCCGTCGATCCCCGGCTCATGCGGATCACGACGCCGCACGCCGCGAGGAACACCCCGAATAGCAGAATCGAGCGGAACTCGACGCTGTAAAACGTCTCCACGCTTGGGAACGCCGCATCCGCCCCGGCCAATTTGTGGAACAGGCTGTCCAGCGGCCCGCGCAGCCGCTCGAAGAACACGCGGCTTGCCAGCAGCCCGACCAGCACTGCCCCGCCGCCCCCGATCAGCGCCCAACTCATCCATCTCGCCACCCGCCGCGTGACCGAATCCGGCCTCACTCCCATCCCCTCTCCACTCTGGTGGAGAGGGGGGCCAACAGCCGACACAGCACCTTCTGGTTCCCCCTCTCCAACTGGAGAGGGGGGCAGGGGGTGAGGTTCACTCCCCCGCTGCAACGCCTCCGCGCCGAAACCCGCCAGCGCCGCCAGGCACAGCGTCAGCGGAAAGACCCACCGGAAGGGCGAATGCAACTGGTTCATGCCCGGCAAACCGTAATACAAGAGGGCATAGGCTACCGTGCCGAACACAAACAGGATCGAGATCAACGCCAGCGCTGCCAGAATCGCCCTGTATGGCCCCTCGGTCACAATCCGGGCGTGCTGTGCTTTCTCAAACCGCGCATTGATCAGCGCCAGCGCCGCCAGCACCAGTGTCAGCAGGCCGACGTAGCACGCGCCCTCGACGTAATTCTTGCCGACTTCCCAATACGTGTCGGTCACGGCTGAACCGTCGGCGCGTTTCCAGTTGAAGGCGGTCTGCTGCCCGCTGAACACGTCAAGATAGTCGTGCTCTGCCGGGCTGCCAAATAGATTCGGCATCAGGAAGGCCAGCGCGTGTCGCGGCGGATAGGCATAGCTGCGCACTTCCGCGAACGACGCCGATCCCTCCCGGAAGTTGTGGCTCGCCAGTTCCAGCATCGGGACAAACTGCACCGACCCCACCCCAACGCCCAGCACGACCAGCGCCACCAGCGCCGCCGCAGGCTTGATCACCGCCCGCCGCCATTCCCCCCTCTCCACCCTGTGGAGGGGGTGAGGCTTCCTCACCAACCTCCACCCGATTCCCCCCAGCCTGCACGCCGACCAGAAGCCCATCACCAGCAGCGCGTAATAGGTGAACTCGATGTGCCCCGCCAGGATTTCCAGGCCCAGGCCGAGTGCTCCCAGCGCCACCCAGGGAATCACCGTCGGCCTGCCGAGCAGCGAGCGCTGCCGGATCGTGAACTCGACCATCAGCAGCAGGAAGGGCAGCCAGGCCGCCGCCGCAATGATCATCTGGAAGACGACGCTGGCGATGAAGAAGCCGCTCATCTGGTAGGCAATGGCGGCCAGCGTCCCACCCAAGCGCCGCACGCCCAGCCCGCGCATAAACAGGAACATGAACACGCCAGCCAGCCACAACTGGCTGACCGTGAACCAGCCGTAGGCTTTGTCCAGCGGCAGCACGTAATAGATCACGCTGAAGGGATACAGCGCCGAATGCTGGCCCGCCGCCAGAAACGGCACGCCCGCGAAAATGTACGGGTTCCACAGCGGCAGTTCGCGGTTGGCGATGCTCTGGCGGATGAACTGCTTCCAGGGCAGATTTTCCAGCACCAGGTCGGAGAGCAGGGCGTTGTGTGGCACCGCCGGGACACCCACCTGCTCGCGGTAGGCGGCCCAGGGCTGGAACTGGTACAGGTTGTCGGCGGGCAGCAGCGTCCGGCTGCCGAGGGTTACCTGCCAGAAAAACGCGAGTGGCAGCGCAAAGAGCACTGCCACGATCAGTAGGTCAGGATGCAAGCGGCGACGCATCGATTACCCCTCGGCTGCGCGCATCTTCGGGGTCAGGTTGTGATGCCGCCACCAGACCTCAAAGACGCGCAGCGCTGCCTCGATCTGAATCTTCAAGCCCATCTTGGACTTGCCATACTTGCGATCCGCGAAATAAATCGGCACTTCGCAGAACTTGTAGCCGAGGCGCAGCGCAATGTAGGTGATCTCGACCTGGAAGATGTAGCCGTTAGAACGGATGCGATCCAGGTCCATACCGACGAGCGTGGCCCGCCGCCAGGCGCGGAAACCGCCCGTATTGTCGCGCACGGGCGTCCGAAGAATGCTGCGCACCCACACGCTGTTTGCCCACCAGCTTAACAATTTGCGTCCAAAACTCCAGCGTTCGTCAAGCCGCCCGCCCTTGACGTACCGCGATCCGATCACTGCATCGTAGGTTTTTGTCTGCTCGACCATTTCCACAATCGCAGAGGGAGGATGTGAAAAATCGGCGTCCATCTGCATGATCACGTCCGCGCCATAGTTGATGGCCCACTTGAAACCCTGGACGTAAGCCGTTCCCAACCCCTGCTTGCCGGCGCGGTGCAGCACATGAACTCGGCCCTGGTGCTGGACGGCCAGGTCGTCAGCAATTTTCCCTGTGCCGTCGGGAGAGTTGTCGTCCACGACCAGCATTTCCAGGCCGGGGACTGGCAGCGAAAGCAGCTCTTGTGCCAGCTTCGGCAGGTTTTCGGCTTCGTTAAAGGTGGGGACGACTACGAGGACTTTGGACATGGGGACTCCGTCGTTTTGTTCTGGTTGGCGCTTGACTATAGCGGCGGAACGGCAGATGGTCAAGCACGCTGACCCGACGCAAGTTTGATCCGGCCCCGGTCACTCTCCGATTAGTTTTCGGGCCGCTCCAGCTCATGATCTCCTACATTTTGCTATGGACAGCCCTGTGGCTTTCAGCCCCATAGGGGCTTCGTAATCTCAGCCCTGCGGCTTCAGCCTGGGGCAAAACGTTCGCGCCGGGCGCCCCTACCCCCACCTTGCCCGTGTACGCTACAATACGAAAATCCCAACGCTTTCGTGCAGAAGCAGCAGGTTCGCCCCCATGAGCGTGCCGACAATCATCGAGCGTACCTGAACGCATCAGAAACAGGATGAGGTTATGGCAATTAAGAGAACCAGGAATCGCTTCGGGGCGCGTGCCACCTTCGACACCGGAAACGGTACCGCCTATCTGTACCGGCTTAACCGTCTCGAAGAGATGGGCATCGCCAACGTCTCCAAACTCCCCTTTTCGATCAAAGTCTTGCTGGAAGCCGTGCTGCGCGAAGCCAACGGCTACGAAGTGACCGACGACGACGTGACCAGTCTCGCCCAGTGGAACGCCAAACAGCCCGCTGCCCGCGAACTGCCCTTCAAACCAGCCCGCGTTATTTTGCAGGACTTCACCGGAGTCGCCTGTCTGGTTGACCTGGCCGCCATGCGCGACGCCATGCACGACCTGGGCGGCGACGTGAGGCGCATTCAACCCTCGATCCCGGTTGACCTGGTGATCGACCATTCGGTACAGGTAGATCGTTTCGGCACGGCGGACGCACTGCAATACAACGCGATGATGGAGTTGCAGCGCAACCGTGAGCGCTATGAATTCATGCGCTGGGGTCAGAACGCCTTCGAGAATTTCCGCGTCGTGCCGCCCGCCATTGGCATTGTGCATCAGGTCAACCTGGAATATCTGGCGAAGGGCGTCCTGACACGGCCCGAAGACGATTCAGTAGTCGCTTTCCCGGACAGCCTGGTGGGCACGGATTCGCACACCACCATGATCAACGGCCTGGGCGTGGTCGGCTGGGGGGTGGGCGGCATCGAAGCCGAAGCCTGTATGCTCGGCCAGCCCATCTACATCCTCATGCCGGAAGTGATCGGCGTCAAGCTGACGGGCAGGCTGCCCGAAGGCGCAACGGCCACCGACCTGGCGCTGACTGTCACGCAGATGCTTCGCAAGCGCGGCGTGGTCGATAAATTCGTCGAGTTCTATGGCAGTGGCCTCAGCCAGATGTCCCTGCCAGACCGCGCGACCATCGCCAACATGTCGCCCGAATATGGCGCGACGATGGGTTTCTTCCCGGTGGACGCCGAGACCCTCAATTATCTGCGCCGCACGGGCCGCACCGAAGCTGAAGTCGCGCTTGTGGAGCGCTACACGAAGGAACAGGGGCTGTTCCGCACCGACGAGACGCCCGATCCTGAATTTACCGACACGCTGGCGCTCGACCTGGGCAGCGTCGAGCCGAGCCTGGCCGGGCCGAAGCGCCCGCAAGATCGCGTCCGGCTGGCCGACATGAAAACTGCCTTCCAGAGCGCGCTGCGTGCCCAGACCAACAATCGCGGCTTTGCGCTGGAAGGCCCAGACCTGGAAAAGCGCGCCACGATCAAGGACGAGAACGGCAACGTGATCGAGATCGGGCACGGCGCGGTGGTGATCGCCGCCATCACAAGCTGCACCAACACCTCCAACCCTTCGGTCATGCTTGGCGCGGGCTTGCTGGCGAAGAAAGCCGTTGAGCGCGGGCTGAAGGTTCCGCCCTACGTCAAGACCAGCATGGCCCCTGGTTCGCGCGTCGTCACCGAGTACCTGAAGGATGCCGGGTTGATGGACGACCTGGAAAAGCTCGGCTTCAACGTCGTTGGCTACGGCTGCACGACCTGTATCGGCAACAGCGGCCCGCTCCCGGAGCGCGTGGCGAACGCCGTGACCGAAAATAATATCGTCGCAGCGGCAGTCCTGAGCGGCAACCGCAACTTTGAAGGACGCATCAACCCGTTGGTCAAGGCCAACTACCTGGCCTCGCCGCCGCTGGTGGTGGCCTACGCGCTGGCCGGGACCACCGATATCGATCTGGTGAACGAACCCATCGGCAAGGACGAAAACGGCAACCCGGTTTACCTGCACGAAATCTGGCCGACCCACGAGGAGATCGCGGCGGCCATCGCCCAGACTTCCCGCCCGGAAGTATTCCGCCGTCTGTACGGGAACGTCAGCACGTCGAACCCGATGTGGAACGAGATTCCGAGCAAGGACAGCCTGTTGTACGAGTGGGACGAACAGTCTACCTACATCCACAAGCCGCCCTTCTTCGAGAATTTGTCGGTGACGCCGCCGCCCCTGCACGACATCACTCATGCGCGTATCCTGGGCATCTTCGGCGACTCGATCACGACGGATCACATCTCCCCGGCGGGCAGCATCGCGGTGGACAGCCCGGCGGGCCGCTACCTGCTGGCACGCGGTGTCCAGAAGAAGGATTTCAACCAGTACGGGACGCGGCGCGGCAACGATGCGGTTATGCTGCGTGGCACGTTCGCCAACGTTCGTCTCAAGAATCTGATGGTTCCCGGCGTGGAGGGCAACGCCACCATCCACTACCCCGACGGCGAGCAGATGACGATTTACGACGCGGCCATGCGCTACAAGGCCGACGGTGTGCCCCTGATTATCGTCGCGGGCAAGGAGTACGGGACAGGCAGTTCGCGTGACTGGGCGGCGAAGGGCACGGCGCTGCTTGGCGTCAAGGCGGTGCTGGCCGAGAGCTTCGAGCGCATCCATCGCAGCAACCTGGTGGGCATGGGCGTGCTGCCCCTGCAATTCCACGAGGGCCAGAACGCCGAACTGCTGGGCCTGACCGGGGCCGAGATCGTCAGCATCGAGGGCATCCACGAACACATGACGCCCCGGCAAGAGGTAACAGTCAAGGTCGAGAAACCGGATGGCAACACCTTCAGCTTCACCATGACCGCCCGCCTGGATAGCCCGATAGAAGTCGAGTATTACGCCAACGGCGGCATCCTGCCGACGGTGCTGCGCGGCCTGCTGCAACCACAGGAGTAAATCCAGAGCGCCGCGCTGAGGACTGAGTGAAGGGTGCTTTGAACACTCAGTCCTTTGCCCTTCTGCACAGGGGGCTTCTCCCCACGATATTCTGGATGACTACCACCTGATTCCCGCCCCGGTGACTGTCACGGCTTCCATCACGGTGGTATCATGTATGAAGATGTCGGAACTGAGATGCCCCCTGGCGGTTCAGACCTGACCGGATAACCGCACGGCGGAAGGGCCACAAAATCATGGTGGGTGCGACACTCTACGCAGTTTATGAATACCTGGCGGCCCTCATTGCAGAACGAGAACCGGACGAGCCATTCCTGTTGAGCCAGCTTCAGCCTGCCATTCGCTACAAATTCCCGGACTTTTCGTTTGCGGATTACAACCTGCCCGGCGTCAAAGAGTTCTTGCTGGCGGGTGAAAAGGCGGGCTACTTCAAGCTGGTCAACACGGGCGCGATGCAGACCTCGTACCTCGCGCCCGGTCCAAAAGCCGTCGCGCCCCAACCTGAAACGGAGGAGGCCATCGACGCCAGCGATCCGCGTCATCTGCGCTGGATGACGCTGGCGATGGAGGCCATGCTCACCGCCGAGCGCGGCGATCAGATCATGGATGCCATTCGCGGCGTCAATGCCCGCGCGCCCGAATTTGACGCCTTCCTTGCCGCCGAGGGCAAAGAGGCCCGTCTGTATACGGTGCGCGGCAAGATTCAACGCCTGCGTGATTTCCTGAACATCTACCGGGAAAAAGGCGAAGCACAGGCCATCGCTTCCTGGCAGGCCAGCCGGACACTGCTGCGAATGCCGACCATCCCCGAAGTCGAGCGCGCCGCCACCGCGCAATCCCTGATCTGGGCGCTGTTGCAGGGGAATACCACCCTGGACAAAGTGCCGCTGGAAGCAATGGATAATCTGTTCTTCGCCGTGCTGGCCTTCAGCCGCGAGCAGATGGTGAACAACAAGTCGTGGGATTGGGTGGCCGGGCTGAACATCCTGGAAGCCGAAGCCCGCGCCATCCCGCGCCCGGCCCCGCCCCCGCCCGCCAAACGCGGACTGTTCGGCGGCAAGCAGCAGCCGGAGCCGCCCAGGTATCTGCTGGACGAGAACGAGATCGAGTCGCTGGTCAACCTGCTGCGCAGTATGGCGGGCACTCAGGCCGCCATACTGCGCCAACGTATCAGGCCTTCGTGGATACGCCTGGTCTGGATGCTGCGCTGCGGTATCTCTGGGAACGCCCCAAACTGGTCGAGGATGAGCAGCTATTGAACTGGCTGGACGACCAGATCAGCCAGCACGTCGCCAGTGGCGCGCTGGACGCCCTCAACAATCTGGCCCAGAAAGCGGCGCTCGTCATCACGGCGCGGCAGTACGGCGTCCAGCAAGTCCCGAAACAAACCGCTGAGTTCCGCCAGACGACTCAAAGCGTGCTGGAAAGTGCGCAGCATTTGCGCGTGCTGTTCGGCTTTGTGGACGCGCCCACGACGGCGGACGCCGTGCGCTATTTCCAGCAGCACGACGAACTGGCCGACTCGGATAACGTTCACCTGCTGTTCGACGATCAGACGCTCAAGGTGGTGCGGCACGACGACGTGGCCCGCTATCGCCGCCTCACCGAGCGCGCCGACCTGTGGCGCAATCTGGCAGAATTCGGCCCGGCAGAGGGTGTCCGGCAGCACGAACTATTCCTTTCGGCGGGACGCAGCGATAACACCGTGCTGGCCGAAATGGGCATCATGCTCCTGGTGGAGGCCACGACGCCCGACGAGCGCCAGGACATCATCGGCAGGTACCCGCCCGTCGTCAGCCCGGAAGGGCTGAACATTGTGGCCCGGATGCTGGATCACCTGTCGTTTCATAACGCCAGCACCGAAGAATACAACCGCTATTACGAGGTCAAGCGCATCATCGAGCGCTGCCTGCAAATCGGCGTTGACCGCGCCCTGGCCGAGTTGAAATGATCTACCGCTTTTCAAACGCCAGCGGCTTACCCTTGACGGATTAGAACGTATGTGCTATTCTTGGCCGTGTGGGGCACGGCTGGGCGCTTCGTTCCAATCCAAAAACATGAGTATTTACATCACAGATACGCCTGTTCCGCAGCCTGTTTTTCAGGTGATCAGGTGACTCCCCTCTCCTGCGGGAGAGGGGCTGGGGGTGAGGGCAACCCTAATTCGCTGCGGCGCTTGCCCTTCTTGTGCTTGCCGTCAACCCTTCATGCGTCACCTGCTCGTCGCGCCGCAGCAAGATGACGCCACCGATACTGAGCAGCGCCATGAGCGCCATGAACAACAATAAGCCGTCAACGCCCTGCCAATCCGCAAACGGGCCAGCCAGAAGCGTCCCGCCAAGCTGCCCGAAGCCCAGCAGGAAAGAATACAGGCCCATCACCATGCCCCGGTTTTCCGGGTGCAGCTCGCTCAGGTCGCTCAGGTAGACCAGCGCTGCCGGGGTGAAGCCGCTCTCGACCATCACCAGGACGAACATCAGCGGGATCAGCGTCAGCCGTGTCGTGGACGGTTCCTGGATCGGCCCGGTGTGGTTAATCAGCCCGATCACGCCCGAGGCGGCAATCACGCCCAGGCTGCTGATCAACATGGCCGTGCTCTTGCGCATTCGCGGCAAGATCAGCGTCCAGAGCAAAATGCCCACGCCAAAGGCGACGGCGTAGATGCCAAAGGCGATGCCCACCTGCGACCCGCTGAAGGCGTGCGAAAGTGTTTGATCGGGGAAGACGACCACGTGCCGTTCCCCAAACTCATGCAGGCCCGCCGGTCTTGCCGACGACAGTTGGAAGGTCGAATGGTTGAACAGCACACCCAGGATGGCGGCGACGGCCAACCAGGCCGGGATCAGGTCGCGCAGGCGCGGGCTGGTCACCAGCTTCCAGTATTGCCGCAGGTCGTGTTTCTCGGCGTGGCTGCCCGGAACTACTTTGACGGAGTGCGCGCTGAGGAAAATCAGGGCACTGAGCAGGTAAATGCCCGCATTGAGCAGAAACGCCGTCTGCCCAAACCAGTCCCACAGGCGTCCCCCAAAGACGAAACCTGCCGTCGCGCCGATCAGGGTCGCCAGCTCGAAGTAGCCGGAAATGCGGCTGCGCAGCCGGGCGTCATTCGACGTGTAGACTGCAATGTAGGCCAGTGACGCCGGGTTGGTGGTGGCTGCTGCTGCCCCTTCGAGCAGGCGCGTACTGAGCAGCAGGCCCAGGAACAATACGAATTGCAGCGTGGGCGATTGAGGGGTCAGATGCAGCAGCGACGTTATGATCATCGCCGCCGCCCCGAACAGTGGGCCAATCACCATGTAGCGGCGAGGGCCGTGCCGGTCAATCAGCCCGCCGGCCACAAAGGAGCCGCCCAGTTCGGTCAGGTAGAAGCTGGCGATGAGCAGCCCGGCCAGCGTGGCGCTGATGTGGTGTGGATGGTGCAGTCCCATCTCGCCATTCTTGGCCGCCAGGAACAGCCCGGTCAGAATGCCCATCACGCCGCCGCCTGCCCGCAGGAAAAACGTCCCGGCCAGAGCGGCGTACAATGAACGCCGGTCACTGGCGCTTGGCTTGGCAGGCGTAGCAGTCGCTGAGTATGTCATCCGTTACCCCCGGTTCGGTATGCAGTTATACCGCAGGAATCAGTATAGGCTTTCAGCTTATACTTTCAGCTTACACTGCCAATGCCTTTTCATCAAACTCATATTTGGGGGTGGGCGCAAACCAGGCCCAAAAAGGACCCATCCCGCCGGGGTTGGAGCGGGATGGGTGTGGAGAGAAGGTTGCCTACTGCTACCGCTCTGAGGTTGGCAGTCCCTCAAAGCTCTTCTCGCTTCACCGGGAAGGCCCTGTCTTGCCTGGACAGAGTGACTTCCCTCTACGAGCGTTTAACGTCTCGGTGTAGCCGCCGCGACGCCATATGACCTGATCAGGCGACCAGTCATAATGATGGCGATGTTGTTAAGACCTGGCAGCCGGGATAATCAAAACCGGGCAGGGTGAACGGTGCAGCACACCCTCTGCCACGCTGCCAAGCGCGACTCTGCTCAAGCCGGTGCGCCCATGCGTTGCCATGATGATTACATCAAAGCCGTCGCGGGCGACGCTTACAATCGTATCGACGACATTCCCAGGCCGAACTTCGACGGTCACTTCCATGCCGACCTGCTCCAGCCACTCGCTGACCTGCCGGAGATAATCCTCCCGTGCATGAATCAATCTTGGGTCGGTAGTGGGACGCAGTGGCGGCCATTGCTCATTCGTGATGGCGACGGATTGTCCCATCGCGCTGGCAAGGGCTGCGATCTCGCTGACGCGATCTTCGGCCATCACCGACAGAAGATGGATTTGTGCGCCCGGCGCAGCCACCTCCAACGTGTGCTGCAAGGCCAGTTCAGCGAGTTTCGAGCCGTCGAGGGTCACGAGTATCTTCTGGTAGCCCATCGTCATCGCTCCTGTCGCCTCACGATTTCCTCGTTGGAACCAGCGGCCAGCAGCTACGGGTGGTGGCGATCTGATTGAAGACCAACCTGACGCCGGGAATGGTTTGGGCAATCTGTACGGCCTCGTCTGACACGCCCTGGCTGTGGACGCGCCCGCGCAAGACAACTTCACCATGCTTGTTGGCAACAACATGCACGCGCTCAATGGTCCTGCCTGGCTGGTCTTTCGACCATTCGCGCAGCGCCAGTTCCACCCTCAGCTTAAGATCAATGTCAATCGATGGGCCGTAATCCCTTGCCATGTTTCAACCCTCGGCCAAGCTCCTCTCCACTGGTGACAATAGCTTACCGGAGAACGGTTCGTCGTTGGTCACAGGTTCGTGGTGATATTTGTCACAAATTGGCCCGGCTGCCTGGCAGCCGCTTCTGACAGACTCTCTATGAGAATCTAATTTAGTTCTGATGTGAACGATATATAAGACCAATAGGCTTGATGTATTGTGGTTTATCATTTGCCAATCAAGCGACTTGAAAAACTCAAGTGAGGAGCAAAGCCAATGTTTGGAGCCACTGAACACAAAGTCGGCGATATTCTGGCAAACCTGCCAGATGAACTGCCAGTGCTCCCGCTCCGCAATATGGTTGCCTTTCCTTTTACGATGCTGCCGATTGCAGTGGGTGTGCCGCGCTCGGTGAGGCTCGTTCAGGACGCCGTGCAGGGCAACCATCTGGTCGTCCTCGTCACATCGCATAATCCCGAAATTGATGAGCCAACCGCTGAACAGGTTCACCAGATCGGCGGCCTGGCAGTCATCCAGCGCGCCGCGCAGGGCGAGGACAACAGTGTGCAGTTGGTTGTGCATGTGCTGGAGCGAGTACGCATCACGGCCTGGACGGCCAGCGAGCCGTACCTGAAGGCGCGGATCGAGCTTGCCCCGGATACCGAGGAAGATTCCCCGGAAAGCGAAGCGCTGCGCCGGAGTCTGATCAATATTGCGCGGGAAGTTGTGGCGCTGATGCCCAACGTCCCCAACGAAGTTGGGGATTTCCTGGAACAGATCGAAACCAACCGTCTGTTGACCTACGTGATCGCCGCCAATTCCCGGATGGATGTGCCGGATCGCCAGGAACTGCTCGAAATGGACAGCGTAAACGCGAAAATGCGCAAGCTGATCCAGATTCTCGCGCAGGAAAAGGAAGTGCTGGCGCTTGGTCAGAAGATCACTGCGGAAACGCAGGAGAAGCTCGGCAAAGAGCAGCGTGAATTCTTCTTGCGCCGCCAGTTGGAATCGATCCGCAAGGAACTGGGCGAGGTAGACGACGAAGCGGCGGACATCGAAAACTACCGGGACAAGATCGAGAAAGCCGGTCTGCCCAAAGAAGCCTACGAGCAGGCCACCCGTGAATTGAAGCGGATGGAACGCCTGTCGGCACAGTCAGCGGAATACGGCGTGATTCGCTCTTATCTGGACTGGCTGATCGAACTGCCCTGGAACAAGCTCAGTGAGGATAACCTGGACATCGAGAACGCGCGGCGCGTTCTGGATGAAGACCACTACGATCTTAAGGAAGTCAAGAATCGCATCCTCGAATTCCTGGCTGTGCGCAAGCTGGCGAAGGAACGCGCTGCCGAGGGCGAGGAAGCGGATGCAGAAACGAAGGAAGCGCTGGGTACGATCCTGTTGTTCGTCGGCCCGCCCGGAGTCGGCAAGACCAGCCTGGGCAAATCCATTGCTCGCGCCCTGGGCCGCGAATTCACCCGCATGAGCCTGGGCGGAATGCGCGATGAAGCGGAAATCCGGGGCCATCGCCGCACGTACATTGGCGCGATGCCGGGGCGTCTGATCCAGGCATTGAAGCGCGTTGGTACGCGCAACCCGGTTTTCATGCTGGATGAGGTCGATAAGATCGGCGCGGACTGGCGCGGCGACCCCGCCAGTGCGCTGCTGGAAGTGCTCGACCCGCAGCAGAACAATTCGTTCCGCGATCACTACCTGGATGTAGATTTCGACCTGAGCGACATTATTTTCATCACCACTGCCAACCAGCTCGACACCATTCCGGGGCCGCTGCTAGACCGTATGGAAGTCATCCAGCTTGACGGCTACACCGAGTACGAGAAAATCAAGATCGCTCAGGAACACCTGATCAAGCGCCAGTTGCGTGCCAACAGCCTGCACGCCGACGAAGTGACCTTTGAAGAAGCGGCGCTCCGTAAGCTGATCCGCGAGTACACCCGCGAGGCAGGCGTCCGTAACCTGGAACGCGAGATCGGCGCGGTCATGCGCAAGGCCGCTATCCACATTGCGGCAGGCGATACCAAGACAGTTCACGTCACACCTGACCTGGTGCGTGAATACCTGGGCAAGCCGCGCTTCCGCTTCGAGGTCGGGGAGCAAACCAAGATCCCGGGCGTGGCGACGGGCCTGGCCTGGACGCCTGTTGGCGGCGACGTGCTGTTCGTGGAGGCGGCGCGCAGTCGCGGGCACGGCAACCTGACCATCACCGGTCAGCTTGGCAAGGTCATGGAAGAAAGTGTTCGCATTGCGCACAGTTACCTGAAAGCACACGCCCAGGAACTGGGCATTGACGAAGAACGCTTTGAGAACTCGGACTTCCACATCCACGTGCCAGAAGGCGCAGTGCCCAAGGACGGGCCGAGCGCTGGCGTTACGATGACGACGGCCCTCTACAGCCTGTTGATTGGTCGGCCTGTGCGGCCCGATGTGGCGATGACGGGTGAGATCACCCTGCGCGGCAAGGTAACACCCGTGGGTGGCATCAAGATGAAGGTGCTGGCGGCACACCGTGCCGGACTGCGCACCATCATCCTGCCGGAACGCAACATGGACGACCTGGACGAACTGCCGGAGGATGTGCGCAACGACCTGACCTTCGTGCCTGTCGAGCGGATCGATCAGGTCCTGGAGACGGCCATCCAGAAACCGGAGACTGCGGCGGAGCACAAGAAGCAAAATGAGAACGGACGGCAGACGCAGCCCCTGGCCGCCTCCGCCGACGCACAGTAACCTTTCATCCCCTTCCTCAGCGTGTCAAGGAAGGGGATTTTTATCTCAGCACGTTGATCCCAGACAGTTATGCTGGCGGGGTTGTCCTCGGCGATGCGCGAAGAAACCTGCGCTTACCGCTCAGTCCTGATCACTCCCCCGGCGGAATATCAACCAGCATCGGCCCGCCGAGCGCTGCCACCGCTGCCTGGATGGCCGCAACGCTGGCGTTCACATCGCCGTCGCTGTCGCCGGGCAGCAGGCTGACCGCACCCTCGGCTGCTTCGCCGGTGCTGGCTGTCACGATCCCGTGCTGGCAAGCAATCCGCAGTTCCGCGATCCGCTCGGAAGGGTTTTCGTCTTCCCAACGGCGATCCGGCGTGATCCCGACGGCGCGCAGGCTGCGGTAGACGCGCTCCACGAACCAATCCGCCTTGCTGTACAGGTCGGCGATGGTGCGGGCATTGATAAAGCGATCCCAGGTCGTGTACAGGAAGCTGATCGGGCGGTGTGTTGGGTTCAGGATGGGTGGTATCTTTTCTTGCAGGTCGCCGAACTGGATTTTGTAGTACAGGTGATTGGCGTGCTTGTGGTTGGCCTCATTGGGGAGCAGATCGCGCCGCCGTACCAGTTCGTGCCCTGTCCGGCGCGCAAAGTAGCGAATGCCGCCATTCTGGTCTTTAAAGTAGCCGCTGAGGTAAAAAGCCACGTATTCGGTGTCGATGGTGCGCGGCGCACGGTCTCGCGGGATGCGATACCAGTGTTCGCGCCGCGCCACCTCAAAGTCACGCTTGCGGTTGATCACGCCGACCAGCACGCGATCTTCGGGGTACATCAGGCTCAGGTCATGCCGTGACGGGCGATTGTTGGCGGGCAGCCAGCAGCCGGGCATCGATCTCGGCCACGCGCGCCTGGTGCTTCAACCACCATTCGGGGTTCTTCTGCGCGTCCAGTTCTTCAACTGTTTTGCCCTGCTGCTCCACCCAGGTGTAATACTTCAGGTTGTGCCAGCGGGTACGGTTTTCGAGCGTGCCAAGCTGCACCCAATCTGTTGTCGCAGCATGAAAGACACCCTCGACGCGACCCACCGCCGCCGCTATGTCCAGCCGCCCGAACCGTTCGCGCATATCGTCCATGACGCTGTGATAGCGATCCAGCGAGTCGGTGGCAATGGTAGCGATCACGTCGCCCTGACCAAACTTGAAATACTTGGCCGTCTTGATCGCGCCCAGGATGTTGCAGATGCCGCTGATGCCGAACAAGGTGCTCATCTTCTCGACAGTGGGCGCGTCAATACCGTAGCGCTCGACCAGTGCCCGACAGCCTTCCTCCTCACTCAACAGTTGGAGGCCCTTCTTGCACTGCATGTCGTCGATGCACATCAGGGCATCCATGTTGTTGACGTTGTGAATCCACGTCACGTGTTTATCGCCAATGCCCTGGATGTCGTGAACACCGTAACCGTTGTTGAACAGCGTCGGGCACTGGATCGGCTCCAGCCCGACGATCAGGTGGCCGGGAAACGCCTGCTTGAGCCGGTCTCCAGCGGCGATGGTTCCGGCGCTGCCCATCGCGGAGCAAAAGGCGTTAATCACGCCGCGCCCGATGCCCTGCTGCTTGAGTTCTGCCGCCAGTTCCACCAGCGTATTGCCCGTCACGTGGTAGTGGAAGCGATAGTTGCCCATCACCTCGAACTGGTTCAGGATGCGGATATTCGGGTCGCTGGCGCGCAGTTCGTGTGTCTTGTCGTAGATTTCCTTGACGTTGCTCTCCGAGCCAACCGTCTTGATCACCTTCGCCCCATAGCTCTCGATGCGCTCAAAGCGTTCGCGGCTCATGCCTTCGGGCAGGACGACCAGGCTCTTGCAGCCCATCCGTCCGCCGACCCAGGCCCCGCCAATGCCATAGTTGCCGGTGGAGGGCCACACAAGCGTATGTCTGGCCGGGTCAACTTCCCCGAAGAGTTCCATTTCCAGCAGCACGGAATAGGCTGCGCCAACCTTGTGGCTGCCCGACGGAAACTCCTTGCCGTACAGCACCACGATGTCGGCGTCCACGCCCGTCAACGCTTTGGGCAAAACGATGTAATAAGCATTGCCCTCCGGGTCACGCCAGGTGATATTAAACAGGTTGATCGGATCAAGCGGCGCTTCGCGGCGTGCTGCCGCGGCGCGGGCACGAATGACGGGGTCGATGCGCTGCGGATGCAGCATTTCCTCGAATGTGGGGCCAGTGATCATGAATTGTCCTTTTTACGCCAGTTCCCATCCTGGAACCGAATGGCTGGCTAATCTGTCCAGTGCAAGCCGCAATTATGCCTCGTCCAGCAGCGAACGCTCTAGAGTCTTCATGCGGTTGTAGGCCAGATCGCGCAGATCGGCCAGTTCGCGGTAATGGGTGTATTCCTCGTCGGTCAGTTGATCGGAGTGACCACCCCGTGACTGTAACAACTGGTCAATCTGCTCGTCCAGCGCTTCATAATCCAGAACCGACTGCCGATACTGCTGCGCTTTTTCCGCCAGATTTTGCGTGTTGTCCGTCACGATTGCCCCCGTTATCAATCAGAACCGGTCACTTCTTGTGGCAAAACACCTGTTCCGGCTGCTGGTTTCGCGCGGGTTAGCGATTCGCCCGATTCCGGCGCTGAACTGACTGCCGACGTAACACGACTGCCTGACACTCCGCCTGGAAGGCGATGCCGGCTGCTTCCGCCCTCTTTGTCGTCAAACCCGAAGGTGTCAGCGACGATGTACAGAGGCCGCCCGCGCACCTCGTCGTAAGTCCGGGCGATGTACTGGCCCATCACGAAGAAAAAGAGAAACTGGAACGACCCGACCAGCAGCACGACAACAATGGCCGTCGCCTGCCCTTCAAACAAGAGTTTACCTGTCGCCAGCCGCAGGAACGCGACCACCGGAATGCCCAACACCGACAGGACAAACAGTACCAGGCTGGCATAGATGGCCGTCTGGAGCGGGTAGTACGAGAAACCGGTGATGGCGTCCCAGGCCAGCTTGATCATCTTGCGCAGCGGGTAATTGGTTGTGCCGAACCGGCGCACATCCCGATCATAGAGCACGCCCGTCTGCCGGAAGCCGACCCAACTGGTCATACCCCGGATGAAACGGTTGTGCTCGCGCATACTGCTGACCGCATCGACCACCCGCCGATCCATCAGGCGGAAATCGCCCGTATCCAGTGGAATGTTCACGTCGGTGATGCGGTAAATCATACGGTAAAACAGTTTTGCTGTGAGCAGCTTGAACCACGTTTCGCCAGGGCGCTTATTGCGCACGGCGTACACCACCTCGTAGCCCTGCTTCCACTTCTCGATCAGCTTCAGGATCGTTTCGGGCGGGTCCTGGAGATCGGAGTCGATGATAATTACGGCATCGCCTGAGGCGAAGTCCATCCCGGCAGTTACGGCGATCTGGTGGCCGAAATTACGCGCGAAGTCGATCAGCTTGACACGGGGGTCTTTGGCGTTCAATTCGCGCATCAGTTCCAGCGACTCGTCGCGGCTGCCATCGTTGACGAGCACCAACTCCCAGGGTTCGCCCGTTGCATCCATCGTTTTGCGAACGCGTTCGTAAAATTCAGGAATGCTCCTGGCTTCGTTGTAGATGGGCGCAACAACCGAGAACACCGGCTTTTGAACCGAACCAGCCTGTATTTCCATACTTGCCATTTTATCAGAACTTGCCTGCTGACTCCATCGCCTATTTGTACCGTTATTTTACACGCCTGCGCAACGAACTGCGCACTACGTCTAATTGGCCTATAAGGTTGCGCACGTCCGCCATCGTTGCGCCGACCTGATGGGCTGTACCCACACTGCGCATGGCGCTGCGAATATCCTTCAGGCCGCTGCCCGTCACCAGCAGCACGACACGCTCGTTGGGCGCAATTGCCCCTTCGAGCTGCGCTTGCCGCAGCCCGGCCAGAGTCGCCGCCGCCGCAGGTTCCGCAAACACGCCTGTCTGCTGCGCCAGTTCAGGGATCGCGGCCAGGATCGCCTCGTCGCTGACACTGACGTAAGCGCCGCCCGTCTGCCGCACAGCGCGCATGGCCTTCACCCGGTCACGTGGCAGGCTGGCGGAAATGCTGTCGGCCACCGTTTCGGCGGGGCCGGGCGCCATCAGCGCCGGGTCTTGCCCGCTGATCCAGGCGCGGACGAGGCTGGAACTGCCCTCGGCCTGCACGCCGATCAGCCTGGGCATCTTCTTGATCCAGCCCATCGCCAGCAGATCTTCAAAGCCCTTGTACTGCGCGCCGATGATGCTGCCATCGCCCACGCCGACGATGAGCACGTCCGGCGCTTGCCAGCCAAGCTGTTCTACAATTTCGTATGCTGCGGTCTTTTTGCCTTCCGTCGTGAAGGGATTCATGCCCGTATTGCGGCAGTACCAACCGTATTCCTCGGCGCTTTGCACGCACAGATCGAAGGCTTCGTCGTAGGTTCCCTGCACCAGGAAGACCGTCGCGCCGTAGACCAGCAGTTGGGCGATCTTGGCTTCCGGCGCCGTAGCCGGGACGAAAATCACGGCCTTCAAGCCCGCGCTGGCGCACAGCCCGGCCAGCGCCGCCGCTGCATTGCCTGTGCTGGCGGTGGTCACCACTTCCGCGCCGGTTTGCAGGGCACGCGCCACAACCATCGCGCTGGCACGGTCTTTGAGCGAGGCTGTCGGGTTGCGTCCATCGTCCTTGATCCACAGCGCCTCGATCCTTAGCAAATCGGCCAGGCGCTGTGCAGCCACAAGCGGCGTCCATCCGACGGGCAGCGGCGGGATGAATGCATCGTCCAGGATGGGCAGCAGGGGCCGGTAGCGCCACATCGTGTACTCGCGCTTGGCGGCAATCTGTTCGGGAGTCACTGCCTCCCGCAGCCGTTGAAAGTCATAACGAATGTCCAGCGTGCCTGCCGGACCGCACGTAGGACAGGTGTAGGTCACGGCATCCAGGTCATAGTGCTGGCCGCAGACTGTACAGCGGGTGTGAGTAATGTAGGGATGGGTCATAGGGCTGAAATGTATCCTCTCAGGCCGGAACGAAGCGCGTACCGGTCTCGCCACGCAGCGCACGCTCAATATTCTGTGGGTTGGTAATCAGCGCCTGCGGGCCGCCGTGTTCCAGGAATCTGACCACTGCCTCGATCTTCGGCAACATGCTGCCTGCGCCGAAATGCCCTTCCTGTATGTACTGGTGGGCCTCCTTGAGTGTGACGCGATCCAGAAATTGCTGGTTGGGCTTGTTGAAGTTCAACGCTACCTTTTCCACCCCGGTAGAGATGACGAACAGGTCCGCGCCGATGCCTGTCGCCAGCAAGCTGCTGGCTCGATCCTTGTCGATGACGGCAAACGCGCCCCGCAGCTCACCGTTGTCGTTGCGGACAACCGGGATGCCTCCGCCGCCTACGGCCACCACAATGTAATCATTTTGCAGGGCCATTTTGATGGCATCCAGTTCGATGATCTCCAGAGGCTGTGGCGAGGCGACGACTCGCCGCCAGCCGCGCCCGGCATCTTCGATAACGGTCCAGCCCTCCGCCTCAAATTTACGAGCCTCCGGCTCGGTCAGGAAGCCACCAATCGGTTTGCTCGGGTGGGCGAAGGCCGGATCGTTCTTATCAACCAGCGTTTGCGTGACCAGGCTGATCACGTTCATGGCAATGCCCATCGAGCGCAGGCTGTTGCGAAGCGCCTGCTGAATCATATAACCGATGCTGCCCTGGGTGTCCGCGCCGATGATGTCCAACGACATGGTATGCACCTCGTGTGCGGCCAGTTCGGCACGGCGCAGGATGTAGCCGACCTGCGGGCCGTTGCCATGCGTGATCACGACCCGCCAGCCGCCCTTGATCATACCGGCGATATGTCCGCAGGTCTCGCGCACCGCGTCCCATTGGTATTTCATTTCCCGTTTGGTGTTATCCGGGATCAGGGAATTGCCGCCGATGGCGATCACCGCAGTTTTGAGAGGCATGAGGGGTTGTCTCCTGTCGTGGGTGATGACTTCGAGTTCAAGGGTTAAGTATAGCGCAACGGCGGCCAGTGACGACTGCCGCTATCGGGTGCAGGAACAGTATCCAACGAATCATATCTGCGAACTGGCGTTTGAGGACCGAGTTGACCGTTTCGGTTTTCCACCTATGTTTGCAACAGAGCACACATGAGCCTTATTTGGGGAATTCTTTCCCCGATCTTGACATCATCTTCACCCACTGGCGCGTCTTGGCCGCTTCTTGAACGCCGCCGCTCAGGCGAATTCTACTTGAGCAGCGCGCTCACCGTCGGCGGTCTTGCTCTTCGGGTGGACGGATAGCCCGGAAACTGCCGTACAACAGGAGGTCGTAGACCAGTTTGAGGACACCCGCCAGCACAAACGGCATACCCAACCAGTAGCCACCTGCGTGAAACAATGCGCCCGTCAGACCTGGCGAAAGGGCCGCTGCTGTTGTCCGCGCGATGTTGGCGATGCCGTTGGCAGCGGAGCGTTCCTCCGGGTCTACGACGGCCACCGTGTACGATTGTCGGGTCGGAACGTCCATCTGCGAGATGCTGAAACGGGCCAGCAAGACCAGAATCGCCAGCGGCAGGGTCGGCATCAGTGGGACCAGGATGAGCAGCACGTTGGAAGGTATATGCGTAAAGACCATCGTGTTGATCAGCCCAAAGCGGGCCGCCACACGCGCTGCGGCCAGGGCCGACAGGCCAGCAAACAAGTTCGCGCCCAGGTAAATCGACCCGATGACGGCGGGATCGACGCCGAAACGACGGTTGAACCACAACGCGACCAGGCTCTGAACAATCAGCCCGCCTGCGAACGCATCGATCATGAACAGGAAGGACAATCTGAAGACCACGCCGCGCGAGCGCTTTAGCCCGAACAGGTTTTGCAGTGTGGCCGAGGTCTGCGCCACCGGTATTTCCACTGCCGGGGACAGCCGCGTGAACAGCGCGCCCAGCGCGAGGCCGAGCAGCGCATAGCCCAGGATCACCGCACGGTAACTGTTCAACGGTGTCTGCCCGGCGTTTTGGAGCAATTGCGAGAGCGTTCCGCCTGCGAAAGACCCCAGCCCGGTCATGACCGAACCGAGCAGGCTGTACCAGGCGAAGACCTGCGTCCGCTGTTTGTCGGTGGTTGTCTGCGGCAATGCAGCCTGTTCAATTGCCAGGAACGGCCCGACCTCGTTCCCGTTCGGGCTGATCGTGCCCACAATGGCCGCCACGGTCAGCAAGGTGATGTCGCGGGTCAGAGCAAAGATCAACCCGGCCAGGATCATCAGTCCTGCACCGACGAGGAGCATCCGTCGCCGCCCCAGGCGATCCGCGACAATGGTGATGGGCAGCGAGATAAGGGCGTCGCCCAGCAGAGTCAGGCTCAAGAGCGCGCCGATTTGCGTGTCACTCAGGCCCAGTTGCGCCAGATAGAAGCCCAGAACGACAGCCAGAAACCCATAAGCGAACAGGCGTACCATCCGCGTCGCAAACAGCAAACGCCCATCAACGGTCAGCGTTTGAAGCGCCTGGATCTCGGGCAGTTGGAGCAACCGGAGCACTCCTTCGGTGTGGGCAATGCAGTCCGAATCGTAGCGCAGCCGCACCAATGAGGCGAAAAAACGGCAGCCAGTTGGCTGCCGTCAGATGCCGGACCTTGTTAGGATGTGCTTGGGATGTGCACTGCTACGACGTTCGAGAGGTCGGACGCGCGCCCAAAGTGACCTGAATATCTTGCTGCTTGCCGTCGCGCAGCACAGTCAGCGTGATAGTCTGGCCGACCTTCGTCCTCATGAAGAGATACGAAGTCAGGTCATCGAAGTGGCGGACGGGATTCTTATCGACAGCCACGATGACATCACCGCCTACTGGCAAGCTGTTCCCGTTAACATTGGTTGTCTCCGAGCCGCCTTTCAGGCCGGCTTTGGCTGCCGGGCTGTTCGGCTGCACCGTGCCGACGTAGGCCCCGTGCGTGTCCGGAGGCAGATTCAATTGCTCATTGAGGTCGAGCGTCAACGTACCGCCGCTGATGCCGAGCCAGGAATGCGTTACCTTGCCATCTTTGATCAGTGCGTCGGCAATCATCTTGACCAGGTTGGACGGGATAGCAAACGACACGCCGGACGATTGCTGCACCTGCGAGGCAATCTGCTCATTCACACCGATCACTTCGCCCCGGTTGTTGAGCAATGGGCCACCAGAGTTGCCGGGGTTCAGCGCCGCATCGGTCTGAACTGCATCGGGGATGGTATAGCTCCCACCGCTTGAGGTCTGGGCCAGAGCGTCTACTGAACGATGCAGGCCACTCACGATGCCCTGAGTCATTGTCCCCGCGCGTTCAAAGGGATTGCCGATGGCGATGGCCCGATCCCCGACGGCCAGTTCGTCCGAATTGGCGAGCACTAGCGGCTTGTAGCGGCTGGCATCGCCCTGCACCTGGATGACGGCCAGGTCGCTATCCAGGTCGATGCCGACGATTTTGGCACGCATCATTGTGTCGTCGCTGAAGGTGACTTCGACCTGATCGGCCCCCTGAACGACGTGCGCATTGGTGACAATGTGTCCCGCCGTGTCATACACAAAGCCGGAACCCGCCGCCATGGCGAAAGGCTGCACACCACCACGCTGGCCGAATGGGTTAGGTTGCACCCGACCCGCCGGGATCCGCACGGTGATGCTGACAACGGAAGGATTGACTTTGGCGTAGATGTCACGCAGCAATTGTGTCTCTTCGTCGGCAACGGCCTGCTGACCGGACACCATCCGCGCTGGACTGGCAATGCCGAAGCCAATCGCTATGCCCAGAAGCAGAATTAGCAAAGCTGACAGACTGGATCGCTTGATCCGATTCAACATACGTTTCCTCCTCGAACTGACGGTAGACATACTATAGCGCAGCGAGAAGCCAACACGATGTTGGTGGCAGCCTCATTCCGACAACACACTTTGAGCGAACGGTAAGGGGGAGGCTGCCGGCTTCTTCTTCATCTCGATTTGCAACTCAAGTATAACGATTGCTGTTTCGCAGTTGCTTAAGCCTGGGTTAACACACCTTAAATTCAGCTTAAATCCGCACTGCGCGGCGCGCCGACGACCAGCGTGGGTGTGCGGGGGATAAAACGCACCTCAAACAGCCAGGGCCACAACTTGCCCGTGATCAAAAACGTGCCATGATCGGCGTCGTAGGCAATACCGTTCAACACCCCTTCCGTACCTGCGGCAGCCGTCTCCTCTGGCGTCAGCAGCCCGGCAGCATCAATCTGCGCGGTGACCTGACCTGACCGCTTATCGATGCGCAGAATGTTATTGGTGTGCCACACGTTGACGTAAAGCGAGTCGTTGACACACTCCAGTTCGTTCAGGTTTGTGACGGGCTGGCTGTCCAGGCTGATCGAAAGCTGGCGGGCCACCTGGAATGTGGCCGCATCGCGCACCCAAATGGTGGCGCTGCCATCCGTCTGGAAGAACTGCGCGCCATCGAAGCACAGGCCCCAGCCTTCGCCGCTGTAGGGGAAGCTGCCGATGGTGGCAAAGGTCTTGAGGTCGTAGATAAACGCCACCTGTTCGTGCCAGGTCAGTTGAACCAGCCGGTTGCCTTGCAGGGCCAGACCTTCCCCAAAGTAGGTACGCGGCAGCGACGCCTGACGCAGAACTTTACCGGTCTGTGGATCAACCTGCCGCAGCGTAGACTGTCCGTAGAGACCGGTGCTTTCGTAGAGTGAGCCATCGTGCAGCAGCAGCCCCTCGGTGAACGCTGTCTTATCGTGTGGCCTGGCTGACAGCACTTGTGGGACGAGGCGCTCCACTGCTGGCAGGGGCGCTGGCGCCTGCCCCGGCAGCAAGTCTGTACTCCTACTGCAATCCATGAACGGAACAACCAGCAGGAAACAAACCAATAAAGCCTTCATGACAGTTCCTGATCATCACCTTAAGTACCGTCGCTGCAGATCAACGCCCCATTGTAACCCATAAGCGCTGCGTGAAAAGCCCGCTGGCGACTCGCGTAGTCGGTGGTCGGGACCTGCGGCTGTTTCCAATGCCGGGGTACACAGGCTAACAAGCGCTTTCGCCCCCCGATCTGTTGGGCACGAGCGGACAGCCTAATTTATCCTGCGCATGGGGGCATCAATCGACGAGTTTATCCAGTTCAGGACATACTAATACTTGTAGCCATACTAACTCGCACAAAAAAGAAATTCTGCTACAATCTTCTTTGAACCAGATGGTAGTCGCTGCCGCCTTCTGCAATGCCGGACTTGTACCTGATCCGCTGAGGATCGGGACTACAATTAACATCGTCCGTCCGATGAAATAAGGCGTCTTGATGAAAATCAGTGACAGTCGCGCTAGACGACCTTTTGACAGGACGATCATCACGCTGGGTTTCTGGCTGGCGATAGTGATCAGTATCGTTATTGCTGTCCTGATTTACCTCTCTGTTGTCCGGCTGGTCCAGGATCGGGATCGCATAACGCACACCTACCGTGTCCTGGGAAGGCTGGAGAGTGTGTTGTCAACCCTCCGCACTGTCGAAGCCACGCAGCGTACCTATCTCATTACCGGCACTGACAATGTTCTCAGTGCCTACCAGGCAGCTTATGACGCGCTGCCAACAGAAATCACCAATCTCCGGCAGTTGATTGCCGATAACGCCGATCAGCAGCGGCGGCTCGACGAGTTAATGCCACTGATCTCTGGCAGGCTGGACTTCCTGAAGGAAGGCATCCGTTTGCGGCAACAGCAGGGGTTCGAGGCCGCCAGGGCGTTTATCCTCACCGATTCGGGCCAGCCCACCATCGGCCAGATTCGAACACTTATCACGGCGATGGAAGACACCGAGAACACCTTGCTGGCCCGGCGGAACGATGAATCGCGTTCCAGCATCGTGGCTACGATTGGGGCCTTTTCTGCCGGGGCTGTCGTCAGCTTTGCGCTGATTGGCACAGTCTTCTACCTTCTCAGGCGCGAGGTTGCCAGCCACGCGCGCGCGGAGGAAGCCCTGACGGAAGAGCGTAATTTGCTGCGCACTTTAATGGATAACCTGCCCGATAGTGTTTTCGTCAAGGATACCCAAAGCCGCTTTATCCTCAACAACGCTGCGCACCGGGCCATTTTGGGTAAAGCGACCCTCGCTGAGGTCGTGGGCAAGACCGACTTCGACCTGTTTCCACGTGAACTGGCGACCCAATACTATGCAGACGAGCAGCAAGTCGTTCGCTCCGGAGAACCGCTGCTGAACCGTGAAGAACCCACCGTTGACGCGGCGGGCCGCCATCGCTGGCATCTGACAACCAAAGTGCCCCTGCGCGATAGCCAGGGAAAGACCATCGGCACCCTCGGCATCTGCCGTGACATCACCGAGCGCAAGCGTACCGAAGAGTCAATTCGTGCGCTCAACCAGGACCTTCACCAACGGGCCGTGGCGCTAGAGGCCGCCAACAAAGAGCTTGAGGCGTTCAGCTATTCCGTTTCGCACGACCTGCGCGCGCCGCTCCGCGCCATCGACGGATTCTCCCGGATTTTGACCGAAGAACATATGGCACAGCTTGATGCCCAGGCTGCGCGCTATTTGCAAAAGGTGCGGGACAACGCCCAGCGGATGGGCCTGCTGATTGACGACCTGCTTGCATTCTCGCGTTTGAGCCGCCAGGCGCTCAAGATACAGTCTGTTGCGGTAGGGGAGGTGGTGCAGCGGGCGCTCAATGACTTACGCAGCGAACAGGATGGACGGCAGATCGATCTGGTCATCGGCGATTTGCCGGAGTGCCAGGCTGACCCGGCGTTGCTGAAGCAGGTCTATATCAACCTGATTTCAAACGCACTGAAGTACACGCGCAAACGGGAACGAGCGCGCATCGAAATTGGTTTTTGTGAACAGAACGGCGAGACCGTTTATTTCGTCAGGGACAACGGTGTGGGCTTCGACATGCAGTATGCCTCGAAACTGTTCGGGGTATTTCAGCGCCTGCACAATGCCCAGGAGTACGAGGGAACAGGCGTGGGCTTGGCGATTGTGCAGCGTATTGTCAATCGGCACAACGGGCGAGTCTGGGCGGAAGGCGCAGTCGATCAGGGCGCAACGTTTTTCTTCACGCTTGGGAGCAGCGACCATGTTTGATAACGCTGTCGAGATTCTGCTGGTGGAGGACAACCCCGACGATGAAGAGCTGGCGATCCACGCGCTTCAACGGCGCAATCTCGCTAATGCGATTCATGTCGTGCGCGACGGGGCGGAGGCGCTGGATTATGTCTTCCGCACCGGCGCTTATGCCGGGCGCACCAACCGCCGCCCCAAAGTGATTCTGCTCGATCTCAAGCTGCCCAAAGTCGATGGGCTGGAAGTGCTTCGCCGCTTGAAAGCCGACCCAGAGACGCGGCCTATTCCGGTGGTGGTTCTAACCTCGTCAGGCGAGGAACGCGATATTGTGGAAAGTTACCAGCTGGGTGTGAACAGCTATATTGTCAAGCCTGTCGATTTTGAACAGTTCACTGAGGCAGTGCAGCAACTGGGTTTTTACTGGCTGCTGTTCAACAAACCGCCCCTGGCCTGAAAAGCTGTTAGTTGTTCGATGATTCGTCGTAACAGTTCATATCGAGGGGATCATGCCGAAGACGCTGCACATTATCCTGATTGAAGACCGTCCCGACGATGCAGAACTGATCCTCTATGAGTTGCGCCGGGGCGGGCAGGAAGTTATCGCTCACCTGGTTGACAATTCGGCGGATTTTCTGGCCTGGCTTAACCCGGATATCGATGTCATTCTGGCGGACTACAATGTGCCGCAGTTCGGCGCACTGGCTGCCCTGGCTCTCCTGAAAGAACGCAACCTTGGTATCCCGCTCATCGTCCTCACCGGCACAATCGGCGACGAAGCGGCAGTGGAATGCTTGCGCGAAGGCGCAGCCGACTATCTGCTCAAGGATCGGCTGGCGAGGCTGCCGCAGGCAGTAGCCCACGCCATTGAGGAAAGGGCGCTGCGCATCCAAAAGCAGCAAGCCGAGGAGGCGGTGCGCGCCAGCGAGGCCCGCTACAGGCAGTTGGCCGACAACGCGCCGGACGTGATCTTTCGCATCCAGGTCAGCCCGACGATGGTTTGTGAGTATGTCAGCCCGGTGGTGGAGGAGATGCTCGGCTTTACCCCGGACGAGTTATACGCTGACCCGACCCTGCTCACTAACCGGGTTCCCCCAGAGGATCAGCAACGATTGGCGGAACTGGCTCAGGACACCAGCCAACTGAGAGTGGCCTCCACCCTGCGCTGGATCGCCAAAGATGGCCGAATGGTCTGGACTGAGCAGCGGCTGACCTTCACCCGCGACGAGAAAGGCGTTGTTACCTTTGTCGAGGGTATTGCCCGCGACATTACGGCAGCCAAACAGGCCGAGGAAGCCCTGCGCAAAAGCGAGAACCGTTTCCGGCTGCTCTTCGAAGAATCGCCCGTCGGCATTGCCATTCTCCGCGATGGCGTTCTCCTCTATACCAACAAGGCATTCCTGAGCATCTTCGGTTTTGGCAGCGAAACGGACCTGGCTGGCACTGCCCTCGAGACACGCATCGCGCCGCAGTATCGCGCCGAGGTGATGTCACGGCTGACTGACCCGGCGGTTGCCCTGCCGCTTTCCCTGGAAACCTATGGACAGCGCAAAGACAGCCTGACCTTCCCCATCTATGTACAGATCGGACTGATCGAACTGATCGATGGCCCGGCCCAGGTGGTATACATCAACGACATGACGATCCACAAGCAGCTCCAGGAAGAAACCCACAAGGCCGAATTGCTGCGTATGGAGCTTGCCAAAGAGAAGGAGCTGGCCGAGCTGAAAGAACGCTTTGCGTCGATGGTCTCTCACGAGTTTCGAACACCGCTGACCGTCATCCGTATGTCGTGTGGGCTGATCGAAGAATATGCAGACCGCTTGCCGCCGGAGAAAACGAAGAAGTTCTTGAACGATATCCAGTCGCAGGTTGAGTACATGGTCGAGTTATTGGAGGACGTACTGACTATCGGTAAGACCAGGGCCGGCAAGATTGCCTTCAACCCGGAACTGCTCGATCTCAGCAGTGTGTGCGCGGACATCGTGGAGCAGCTTCAGCTGACCAACGGCTCCGAGCACAGGCTGCTGTTCAGTAATCAGAGTCACACCCGCTTTGTTTACCTGGACCCACAACTGCTGCGCCACATCCTGGTCAATTTGCTCTCAAATGCGATCAAATATTCTCCGAAGGGCAGCGAGGTGCGGCTTACGGTGCGAGAGGAAGAAAAGCAAATCGTGTTCCAGGTCAGCGACCAGGGTATCGGCATCCCGCCTGAAGATCAAGAGCATCTGTTTGAGCCATTCCACCGGGCCAGCAACACGCGACACATTCAAGGAACGGGCCTGGGGCTGGCAATTGTCAAAGGCAACGTTGAAGCGCATGGCGGGCGTATCACCGTAAGCAGCGCGGAGGGCGCAGGGACGACGTTCACCGTGACGCTGCCCGCCACATCCCCCGTTGGCGCAGCGTCTTCTGTGGACCGGCCACTATGAATAAGGCCCTACGCCGGTTGAGGTGGGGCCGCGCATCGATCTGAACTGGCTGAACCGGCCTAGACCCGCGTTGACGGATTGCCCGTTCGTGCCCGGTTCGGCTGCGTATCATCCAGCCTGGAGGTGTCCGTTTGCGTGATGTTCTTTGCGTGGCTCGCCTCGTCGCGCAGGTTGGGCACAGCGCTTTCACTGTCACCCATCCTGTCACCTGTCCAACCTCGCTCCCGCCACTGTGCCGCTCGCTGCTGAATGTCTACCGGGTTGTGCCGGTCCATGATGGCCCGCACCCGGCTGGCCCACTCATCGGCCACCGTTGCACTGACCAGAGTCCCACCGCGCCGCACGCCCTCCGCATAGTAGCTCGCTTCGTCCGAGGCGACCCCCAGACTAAGCAGGCCACCCACGATCCCGCCTGTTGCGCCGCCAGCGATTGCCCCTGTCGCCGCGCCTGCCAGTCCTGCTGCCAATGGGCCAGCCGCGATCACCGGGCCAATACCGGGAACGACCAGCGCCGCCAGGGCCACCAATGCCCCCATCAATGCGCCAACGGCTGCGCCAAAGGCGCTGCCTTCAACCGGGCCAACGTGATCGTCCGTGCCTTCAGCGGGATACAGCGCCATGTGCCGGGAATATTCACCCGTCGCGTCCCGGGCGACGATGCTGATGTTTTCGCGGCTGAAGCCCGCGTTCACAAGCTCCGTCACAGCGCCCTGCGCGGCTGCCAGATCGTCATAAAGTGCAAGAATCGTTCTGGTCATGGCTTTGTCTCCTGATATGCCTGTCCTGGGGACACCTTAGCAGTTCGTCTTAGGAAGACGATGAGTGCTGCATAAGGTTTGGAGAAGTACACCATCGGACGGGCTGTGCTACACTATAACCATAGAGGATGTACTGCCCACAATCTTGAAAGCGATACGATGGAGGAAACCGAGCCGTGAAACGCTCCATACTGGTCATTTGTACCCTCATTGCCCTGATCGGCGCCGCAGCCAGTAGCGTGCCCGTCCAGGCGCAGGCCAATGCGTGCGCCAAAGCCGCGCCGCCGCACCTGAAGACAGGCACGTCTGCACAGATCACGAAACCGAGCAGTTCGAACTTTCCGGGGGCGTTTCTAAAGCCCGATCCGGGGCGCGCTGGACCAGTCCTGCGTTACATTCCTGTCGGGACGACGGTGGACGTGCTCGATGGCCCCCGCTGCGGGGACGACAGGAGTTACTGGTGGCGTGTCAAGCTGGGCGACCTGACCGGCTGGCTGGCCGAGGTTGCTGGCAAGGGCTATGCGCTGGAGCCGGCGTCGGCTTCTGCAACGGCTACCCCACTGCCCAGTACCGTTGCCAGTGTCCTGACCTGTGTGGCGCGCAGCACCCCGGCGGCGCCGGCCACCGCGCCGGGCACGCAAGCCGCCGGCGATAAGCTGGATCGTGTGGTTTACGGCACGCTGGACGGTTGGCTGATGGTTTCCGACAACGGCGGCCTGGGCAGGCAGTTGGCGATGTTCAACCCGCCGCCCCTGAGTGTCGATCTCGCACCGGATGGTACGGCGGCGGCGGTTGTCACCTACAATGGAGTGTACTGGGTGGACGTCGCCACTGGCAAAACCATCATGCTGGCCGATGCCACAACGTTCGGGCTGCAAGAAGGCGCGTATCCCAGCCGGGTCACGTGGCTGCCCAACAAATCCGATCTGGCCGTCGAGATCACTGATACACAGGACAACGTGATCAGCTATGCGCTGTGGTCGGTTGCTACCGACGGCACGCATCCGCCATTCCGCGTCGATACAGGTGCACAGCCCCAGGGTGGTGTGTATAAAGCACCCGTTGGCGACAAGACGATTGTGGTCAGCGCTAACGATATTTCGCTGTTCCCCAAAGATTTGAACGACTCGTCGCCCTCGTTGATCGAGTTCGTGCCCAAACAGGCGGAAGGCGACGTGACACAGCTTGTGGCTCCGGCCATTTCCTGGGCGCAGGATGGCAAAGGCTTCTACACTTACATCCCGATCAGCCCGGAGGCTGCCCCTTCCGACCCTGTGGCCGGACACGTCTTGTACGTACCGCTGGAAGGCGACGTACAGGACCTGGGCAAGCAAGCCAGACTCAAGCCGAACGACTACGTGATTCCCTCGCCGGATGGCACGGCAGTGCTGGCCGGGCGTGGCGCAGCCTGGGCCATCCAGAATGTAAAGTCAGGCACAATCATCCAGACACTACCGCCCGTTCAGTACGTATTCGGCTGGGTTCCCGATGGAAGCGGAGTCGTGTTCACCAACAGGACAGGAGAGATCAAATTCCTGGGCACTGACGGCAGTCCCGATTCCGACTTCGTGCCGACGGCCACCGACGTGTTCCACATCACCTGGCTGACCGACGATACGATCATGTACGCCATCAAGGGCAAAGACGGCAAACTATCTTTCAAGATCAGGCGCGGCGGCGAGGACGATAAGTTCCTGGGCCTTATTTCAACCGTGAATGCCTTCAGCGGTGTGCCGATCAGCGGCAAGGCTGGCCCCGCCAGTGTGCCGCAGCCGTGTAAGTAGAGTGGAGATCATCCGCCTCTCCGAGAGGAGAAAGGATGCTCACAAACTGACGGCGACCTGAAAACGACTTTGCATAAAGTTGCCCTCATCCCCGGTTCCTTCTGCCACCAGGGTCAGAAAGGTCGGGGACGAGGGCCACGCTGCGCGTTTTTTCGCTCGGCATGAATAGCGCCATGCAAGGGTACGAGTCGGGGGCAAATCAGCCCAGATTGCGCAGGACATTCGCCACCACCGCAATACCCTTGTGGTATTCGTCCAGGAGGATGTGTTCTTCCGGTGTGTGATCGAGCGCGGAGTCGCCGGGGCCGTAGGCCAGGATCGGGCACTTCCAGATCGGCGCGACAATGTTCATGTCGGACGTGCCCGTTTTGTAGACAAAGTTGGGTTTGCCGCCCTCGTCGCGGATGGCGTTATTGAAGGCGCGCACGAGCGGTGTATGCTTATCGGCGCGAATCGCTACTTCCTCGCCCCGGAAGGTGATCTCTGCGCCCTCGGCGCGGGCCAGCAGGCGCGGCTTGAATTCCTCCGGTGGCACGTCCACCGGCAGGCGAAAGCCAAGCGTCATCGTCGCCGTCTCGCAGAAGCCATCGTCGGAAGAATTCAGCGAGCGAATCGAGGTAAAGACCTGATCAAACGCCTTGTCGCGCCCCTCGTTGATCGCGGCGGCTTCGGCCTGCACGGCATTCCAGTAGGTGACGGCGTGCTCGATAGCGTTCGGTTCGGGGCGGGCGGTGTGCTGCACCGTGCGCTGGAAGCGGTAATCAAGCAGCAAGCGACCTTTGTAACCGAGCGTGATCCGATCCCACTGGCTCGGCTCGCCGATCACGCACATTTCCGGGGTGAACTGCGTCGTGGCGTAATGCGCGCCCTTTGAACTGGCCGCTTCCTCCTCTGTCGCACCGATGACGATGATCCGCCAGCCGGGTTGGCGCCCGACCAGCGCCGTCGCAGCGGCGAACGTTGCCAGCGGCCCCTTGGCATCCACTGCGCCGCGCCCGTACAGTTTGCCCTCGTGAATCTTGATCGGAATGTAGCCGGGCACGGTATCGATGTGGCCGAGCAGCGCAATGTCGCGCGGGCCATCACCCATGATACCGACGGCACTGCCAGAGTCGTCCACGTAGGCGCGATCAAAGCCCGCCGACTGCATCCAGCCCACCAAGTATTCGGACGCAGGACGCTCCTGGTGCGACGGGCTGTAGGCTTCCAGCAAGCCGGAAAGCAGGGTGTCGAAATCCTGGGTGGTGAAGGTCATCTCAACCTAGCCGTTCCACAATCGCCGTCGTCATCCGCTCTGTGCTGGCGTTGCCGCCCAGATCGCGCGTCAAGATGCCATCATTCAGGGTGCGGCGCACCGCCGACTCGACCCGGCGCGCAGCCTCGGCGCAGCCGACGTGATCGAGCAGCATGGCCGCGCTCAGGATCGCGCCGACAGGGTTGGCAATGCCCTTGCCCGCAATGTCCGGCGCGGAGCCATGCACCGGCTCGAAGTAGGCGACCTTCGACGCGCCCACGTTGGCCGACGGCGCAACGCCCAGTCCGCCGATCAGACCTGCCGCCTCGTCCGAAAGGATGTCGCCAAACAGGTTGGTCGTCACGATCACGTCGAAGCGGCGCGGGTCTTTGACCAGCCACATCGCGCAGGCATCGACCAGCAGTTCGTCGTGGGTCACGTCCGAGAACTCCGCAGCGACTCGCAAACAGCATTCGCGGAACAGCCCGTCCGTTTCCTTCAAGACGTTGGCCTTGTGAACAATCGTCACGTGTTTGCGTGGGCGTTTCTGCGCCGTCTGGAAGGCATAGCGCGCGATCCGCTCCGACGCCCTGACGGTGATGACGCGCTCGGTGATGGCCGTGTCGCCCTCGCGCCGTTCTCGCCCCGAGTACAGGCCCTCGGTGTTTTCGCGCACGATCAGCAGGTCGATCCCTTCCGGGCTGCCCGGCATGGAGACGGTAGGCCGCAGATTGGCATATAGATCGAAGGCTTTGCGCATCCCCAGGACCGGGCTGGCATAGCCCGCCACTTTGGTCGAGGGCGAGGATGTAGCGCCGAACAGGGTCGCGTCGGCGCTCAGGATGGCGGCTTTGGTCGCGTCGGGCAGCGCGTTGCCGTGCTGCTGAAAGCACTCCCAACCTGCTTCGGCGTGCGTGAACGCAATTCCCAGGTTCAGCGCTTCCAGGACACGCGCCGCCGCCGGGATGACCTCCTTGCCCACGCCATCCCCGTTGATCAGGCAAACGGTGATCGGTTGGCCTGTGGGACTCACTGCTCACCCTCGGCGGCCAGTCTGGCCTTGAGCATCGGGATCAACCCGCCCGCTTCCAGAATAGCCTTGAGCGAGGGCGACAGCGGCGGGAAGTCAAACGCGCCAGCCGCGCAGATCACCTTGTAGTTGTCAGCATCCACCGTGATGATCTCGCCGTTCTGGATGGCATCGACGGCGGGCGGACAGACGACAGGCAGCAGGCCGCCGTTCACGCAGTTGCGGAAGTGGATGCGCGCAATCGACTTGGCGATCAGCACCTTGACCCCGGCAGCCACCAGGCACGTCACGGCCTGCTCACGGGACGACCCGCAGCCCCAGTTCTTTCCTGCGACGATCATATCGCCCGGTTTGACGTTGGCAGCGAAAGTCGGGTCGAGGTCTTCCAGCGCATGTTTCGCCATCTCGGCCACGTCGGTGACGGTGTAAGTGTATTTGCCGGGGAAGATCACGTCGGTGTTGACGTTATCCCCGTATTTCCAGGCACGTCCCTGGTACTGCATGTCGGTGTTACCTCTCAATCAGCGATTACGTATTCGGTGGATGACTGCGCTTCCGGGATCGGCAGGTTTTCCTCTTGCAAGCCTTCGGTGTGCAGTTGGATCGCTTCCCGCATATTCTGTTCCGCTTCTTCACGGGTTTGGCCCGTTGCCACGCAGCCCGGTAGATCGGGCGAATAGGCGGAATAATTCCCGTCCGCTTTTTCAATCACGATGAGGGTACATTGTTAAGACAAGTCTCTCGGATCGACAATCTTCCCCGCGACGGCGCTGGCGGCGACCACTGCCGGACTCGCCAGATAGATCGGCGCATCGGGCGTGCCCATCCGTCCTCGGAAATTGCGGTTGGCCGTGCTGATGGTCACTTCTTTGGGCGCGGGCACGCCCATATGGTTGCCCATACATGGCCCGCAGCCCGGCGTACCGAGCACCGCGCCCGCCTCCAACAACGTCTGGATGTAGCCGAGCCGCAGCGCTTCGTTCAAGACGACGCTGGACGCCGGGATCATCAGGAAACGGGTTCCGGCGGCCACGTGCCTGCCCTTGACGATCTCGGCGGCGGCGGCGAAATCTTCCAGGCGGCCATTGGTGCACGTGCCCAGGAACGCCTGCTGCACGGGCGTCCCGGCAATCTCCGAGACAGGCCGCACGTTATCGGGGCTGTCCGGGCAGGCGACCTGCGGTTCCAGCTTCGATACGTCGTAGTGGTGTTCCGCCACATAGGTGGCACCCTCGTCGGGATAGAGCGGTGTATAGGGGCGGCGAGCGCGACCTTCCAGGTACTTGAAGACTTTCTCGTCGGGCGGTAAATAGGCAGTTTTTGCGCCGAACTCAGCCATCATGTTGGGGATGACAGCACGGCTTTCCAGGCTGAGGGCGCTGATAGCCGGGCCGCTGAATTCAATCGACATGTAGATGCCGCCCTCGACGCCCAGATCGCCGATCAGGCGCAGGCAGAAATCTTTGGCCGTGACGCCGACGGGCCATTCGCCCGTGACGACCACCTTCATCGACTCCGGCACGCGCAGCCACAACTCGCCCGTCGCCCAGATGGCCGCCATCTCGGAGCGGCCCACGCCCGCCCCAAACGCGCCCAGCCAGCCGAAATGCGTGGTGTGGCTATCCGAGCCGAGGATCAGTTCGCCAGGCAGGACAACGCCTTCCTCACTGTGGACTTGATGGCAGATGCCGCGCCCCACCTCAAAAAAGGTGGTGACGCCTTGCTCTTTGACAAACTGGCGCACTTCGGCATGATTCTGCGCGTGCTGTGTCGTCGGCGCGGGCACAGCGTGGTCGAGCGTGATTGCCAGCCGTTCGGGGTACCTGACTTTCTTGACGCCGAGTTTCTTGAACGTCTGGTAGATCGCGGCGGTATTGTCGTGGCTCAGGGCCACGTCGGGGCGGGCATCGACGATCTGCCCGGCAGTCACGGAGGGCAGCCCGGCAGCGCGCGCCAGGGCTTTCTCGGCAAAGGTGGCAGGAGTCATGACTCTTCTTCCAGGGTGGTACGATACAGATCGAGGACATCAAAAGCCTGGTTGAGCAGTGCGGCAAGCTGCTCAACCATTTCGGGCGGGTTCAGTTCGCCGCTCTCCAGCCTGCGCTGAATGGACGGCGAGGGCGAATTCAGAATAAGGACCAGCATGTTGGCAATGTTCTGAGCGCTGGTCAGCGGCGACCTGAGGTCCCTATTGAGCTGCCGAATCAGCGCGCGTGTATCCGCCGACAAAATAAACCGTTTTTGCTTTTCAAGCTGGTCGGACATAAAACGCTCTAGCCTAATTAGCCTCCTGTTCAGGCACGGCCCAGGCACGCAGGAGGTTATCTACATCATCCGTGCCCAGGGGTCGCTGATCGGCCAGCGCTTTAATGCGTTGAGTCGCTTGCTTGATCTGCGCGTCTGTTAATGATAAACCCAATTCTTGCGCACGGCTACGAACCGCATTCCACCCGGTCAGGCGGTGGCCGATCTGCACGTCACGCTTCAGGCCAAAGTCCGCCGGGTCAATGCTCTCATAGGTCTCCGGCGCGGCCAGCACTGCCTTTGTGTGGATGCCTGCCTTATGCGTGAAGGCCGTCGCCCCGGTGATGTAGTTGTTGAAGGGTACGCTGACCCCGACCATCTCCGCGACCATGTGATCGATGGCATACAGGCGATCCAGGCGGTACTTGGCCGTGATCTGCGGACGGTTGAGCATGTACAGCCGCGCAATCAGCCCGCCAAGCGGCGTGATCCCGTTGCGCTCTCCGATGCCGAGGACGGTGGTATCGATGTGGGTTGCACCCGCTTCCAGGGCAGCGTAGGCGTTGGCGATGGCGCAGCCGGCGTCGTTGTGGCCGTGAAATTCCACGTCCAGACGGGTCAGGCGGCGAAGCTGGGCGACAAGCTGCGTCACCTGTGAGGGGGTGGCGATGCCTACCGTGTCGGCCACGCCCAGACGGTTGACGACGCCCAACTGCGCAACGGCCAGGTAGACACGCAGCAGGTCGGCCTCATCGCTGCGGAACGAGTCCTCGGTGCTGAACCGCAGAATGATGTGTGGCGCTTGCTGGCGGATGAAGCACAGCACGTCACGCGCCATGTCGATGATCTCGTCGATAGTCTTGCCGTGACTGTGCTTGCGCAGCGCAGGCGATGTGCCGATCACCACGTCCAGGCCGCCGACGCCCGTATCCAGCGCGCGTAGGGCGTCCTCGCGGTTGCAGCGGATGTGCGTCAGGATAGTCGCTTTCAGCTTGAGGCCGACGATCATCCGCACGTCGGCGTCGCTCTGGGCGGAGGCCAGCGGCGACGAGAGTTCGAGCATCTCGACGCCAAATTCGTCCAGTGCGGTGGCGATCTGCACTTTCTGTTCGGGCGTGAAGAAAGCGCCCGCGAATTGTTCCCCTTCGCGGAGGGTCGATTCGATGATGGCAAAGTTTTCGAGGGACATGTTTTCTCCTGTTGCGAATTGAAGATTCGCCGTTAGTTCCGATAATCGCCAATCGGACGAACCAGTGACAGACCAGCATGCAGCGCGCTTTGCCAGCTTGAATCCTGGGAAATGCTGGTGAGCGGGCGCGGCAGCGAGGGTTCAACTGCTGGCGGTTGCAGCGCCAGGCTCCACCACGAGACATCGTGCCACTTGCCCAACTTGTAGCCGACAGCGCGATACACACCCACAGGCTGGAACCCAACGGCGGTGTGCAGGCTCACGCTGGCCTCGTTGGGCAGTGCAATCCCGGCGTAGACGTTGAAAAAGCCTTGCAGACGTAGCAAGGCGAACAAGGAAGTATACAGGCCGCGCCCAACGCCCATCCGGTGCGCTCGTGGATCAACGTACACGGTGGCATCAACCGACCACTGATAGGCGGCGCGCTCGCGGTGGCGGCTGGCATAGGCGTAACCGACAACACGTCCTTGCCCGTTTTCGCAGACCAGCCAGGGGAACAACCTCAGCGTCTTGCGAATACGTTCGCGCATCTCCTCCACCGGGGGCGGCTCCAGCTCGAAGGAGATCGGCGTGTTCTGCACATACGGTGCATATATGGCCTGGATCGCCCCGGCGTCCGCCTCAGTGGCAAGTCGGATAGTGGTCACGTGCAAACCCTCTGTTGAGTCGCAAAGAAGGATCAGGCCAACTCCGGCGCGGCGCTCAATACCTTCTCGATAGCCTGCGCGACAAGTTCCAAGTCCTGCTGCGAGATAACCAGCGGCGGCAGCAAACGCAGCACGGTGGCCCCGGCGGGCAGCGCCAGCACGCCCTGCTCCTGCAGCGCCTTCAAGACGGGTGTCACTTTGCTGCGCAGTTCGATGCCGATGATCAGACCCAGACCGCGCACCTCACGTACCTTGTCGGTGGGCAGGTCGGCCAGCCGTTCGAGCATCCAGCCGCCGAGTGCTGCCGCACGCCCTGCTAAGTCCTCGTTCACCAGCACGTCGAGCGCGGCAATGGCAGCGGCACACATCAGCGGGTTGCCGCCGAAGGTCGCGCCGTGCGTCATCGGCTGCAACTCGCCCACCCGATCCCCGATCAGGCACGCCCCAAAGGGCAGGCCACCCGCAATGGACTTGGCGACGGGCATCAGATCGGGTTCCAGGCCGTAGTGCTGGTAGGCAAAGAGCTTGCCCGTGCGCCCAAAGCCTGTCTGAATCTCGTCCAGGATGAACATTGCGCCGCGTTCCCGGCACAGCTTTTGCAAGCCGCGCAGGTAGTCCGCCTGGGCCGGATGCACACCGCCCTCACCCTGCACCGGCTCGACGATGATCGCAGCGGTCTGGTCGGTGATGGCAGCATCGGCTGCGGCCAGGTCATTGTAGGCAATGTGGGTGTAATTGGGAACGAGCGGCTGGAAGGGTTCGCGGTACTTCGGTTCCCAGGTTGCGGACAACGCGCCCATCGTCCGCCCGTGAAAGCCGCGCCTGGTGGCGATGATCTCTTTGCGGCCCGTCGCCAGCTTGGCGAACTTGAGCGCCGCCTCGACGGCCTCTGTGCCGCTGTTGCACAGGTACGCCCGGCGCAGCCCGGCCAGCGCCGTCAGTTTGTCGAGCAGGGCCGCGCGCTTGTCATTGTAGAAAATCTCCGGGCAGCTCATCAGGATGCCCGCTTGTTCACGGATAGCGGCGACGATTGCCGGATGCGCATGGCCCATATTGGCTGCGCCCTGCCCACCGACGCAATCGATGTAGCGGTTGCCCGCGTCGTCGAAGAGATACGCGCCCTCGCCACGAACAATGGTCAGCGGGCGCTTCGGATAAACGCCGCTGGTATGTGCATTTTCGATGTCCATGCTGCTGGTCATTGGGTAATCACCGTCCCTTCGCCTTCCAATGCTGCTCGGATAGGATTTGGTCGCCGCGAGTCGGCCAGGACCACACGCGGTACGCCCACTTCAAGCGCTTCCTGGGCGGCCAGCACCTTTTTCTTCATGCGGCCCCCCGCAAGGTCGATAGCGCGCGTCATTTCGTTTTTGCCCAGATGCCGGATCAGGCTGGCCTCGTCGGGGAAGTGCGCCAGCAGGCCCGGCACGTTGCTGAGAATGACCAGCGTATCGGCGTTGATGGCCCCCGCCACCATCGCTGCGGCCCGATCCCCGTCCACATTGAGTCGTTCGCATTCCAGGCCAAGTGCCAGTGGCGCAATGACCGGCGTGTACCCGGCGTCCAGCAGCAGGCGCAGCAGCGCCCCATTGATCTGCTCGATGCGTCCGGTGTAGTCGTCGCGGACGACACGCTGCTTGCCCGTCACCGGGTCAATGGCCCGTACCGCGTCCTTGCGGCGTGCCCCCATCAACCGCCCGTCCACGCCGCTCAGGCCAACGGCATTCACGCCGAGCGACTGCAATTTCGTGACCAGCTGTTTGTTGACCTGTCCTGCGGCAGCCATCGTATAGACTTCGAGCGTTTCGGGATCGGTATAACGGCTGACATAGCCCGACGGCGACTGGATGGTGCGCGCCGGAACGCCCATGCGCGCCGCCAGGCTATCGGCTGCGGCGCTTGTGCCATGTACGACGACGACCTGCTGCCCGGTCTGCACCACCGCAGACACGTCAGCGCATACTGCGTCGATGTCCACGCCTGCGCCTCCCCCTACCTTGATTACGATCATCGCTGTTTCCCTCCTGCGATACGTTTGCTGCGAATGCTCGCCAGTGCGGGCTTGACGTTCCTTGCTGGTGCTGCTACAATGCAGCGAGTTTTGTGGCCCCATTCGTCTAGAGGCCCAGGACGTGGCCCTCTCAAGGCCAAAACAGGGGTTCGAATCCCCTATGGGGCACAATAACGGACTGGTAAGTTATCAACCAAGACCTATCCTCTCCCAAACAAAAACGCCCTTCCAGGTCTTCTGGAAGGGCGTTCGCGTTTCCTCTCAGTTACGCTAGACGCAGGGCATCACCCTCCATACGACCTGTACGGTGGCTGGCTACCTTTTTTAGCTTTAGCCTCGAAGCTGTTGCTTACGAGTTGATGAGCCATTGGTGCGTCTCGCTACTTGATCCATCTGCCGAATAGCTTCTTGATTGTGGCGTGTTGCCAATGAAAAGTCAACTAATCGTGGTGTAGCAAATTGCACAAACGCGAGACCGCTTTTCTGGGCGAGTGATTGAACCCGTCTTATACTGCGAGCCTGTCAGTCTTGAGAGATAAACGGCTTGTCATACTTATTCATCGCTTTGGCACACATAGTTGCCACGTAAGGTGTAGAGGTGTCAACGTAGATACGGATCATTCCAATCGCGTTTCCACTTGCGAGCTTATGACCGAACTGATTCAGACTTTCACGCCAAGTGGTGACGCAAGTTAATGAGCGCAAAAAACGAGATGATGAGCGGCCAGGAAATTGACGTCTTTTCGGTCAAATCGTGAACTGATTCAAGCTTTTGGCGCCAACTGGTGACGAAGGTTGATCAGGGTAAAGACGAGATGATGGGCCGCCCAGAAATACACGTCCTTGCGGTCATGACGAATGAGCAAGGCGCGGAATTTGTCAATCCAGGCAAAGGAGCGTTCGCTGCAGAAGCGGCGTTTGTAGACTTGGGCATTGAACCGCCGTTTGCGTCCGCGCTTGATGGTCTTGCGATTGCGTTTGTGCTCGGCCATATTGGGAATGAGCCGGTAGTTGAAGCAGACGCGGCGCGCGTCATGGGTATCAAAAGCACTATCGGCTGTGCTGCCAGACCCATGCAAAGCTGCCGTCCCAGCTCCATTTCCGAAAGTGGTAGTACACGGCTTGCCAACTGCTCTCCTTTTGGTCGGGTCGCTTGGGTCGGCAGCGACCGGCATACGAGCGAATGAAACCGATCTTAAAAGGCCGCAATCAAGCGGCCCGGTTGTTGATTAGGTTCGTCAGCAGTGCGGGGAAATTGAACGCAGGGAGAGGTTGAAAGTTAGTGGATTTCGGCAAGGTTAACGACGGTTACGCCGTCGCCGCCTTCCTTCTCGTCGCCGCGTTGGTAATTGCTGACCAGCGGGTGCTGGTGTAGGGCTTCCCGAATCGCCTTGCGCAGTGCGCCCGTGCCTTTGCCATGAATGATGCGCACGAAGGGCAAGCCGGCCATGTAGGCGGCGTCGATGTAGCTATCCACCTGGCTCAGTGCATCCTCGACCTTCGCACCGCGCAGATCGAGTTCCAGCCCCGGCGATGCGCCCCGCGTCATCTGCCGGTCCCGCTCGTTTCGCTCACGTCCCGCTGGCTGTCGGCTGGCCTTGCGCTCGCTGCGAGGGCGTTTCTCCAGCTCGTCCAGTTTGGCCCGGACGCGCAGCCTTCCGATGGCGACTTCAGCATCGTAACCGGAAAGCTCGGTGATCTCGCCCTCCGATTTGAGCGACGACACCCAGACGATCTCGCCCAGGCGGAACTGCGGCTGTTCCGCGTCGATTTCCGGTATATCGGTCACGTTTTCGACAGGCGCACCGAGGCTCGACTTCAGGTCGAAGGCTTCCGCCTCAACGCGCTTGATAGCCTCCAATGGCTGGCCCGCCGCTTGCAAGCTGTGGCGCAGCCGCCGCACTTCCTGCCTCAATTCCTCCAGCTCGCGCTCCGCGATGCGTCGCGTCTCTGCGATCACATCGCGCCGCTCGCTCTCGACATCATCCAGCCGCTGGCGGAGTTCACGCTTCAGTTCTTCGGCCCGCTCCTGCTGCAGGATGGCTGCGTCGCGCGCTTTACGAGTTTCTTCGCGGGTCCTGGCGAGTTCATCCAGCAGGTCATCCGCGATTAACTCTTCTGTACCGACCATGCTCCGCGCATCGGCAATGATCTCCTCCGGCAGACCGAGCCGTGTGGCAATCGCCAGCGCGTTAGAACGGCCCGGAATGCCCACCACCAGATGGTAGGTCGGGCGCAGCGTTTCCAGGTCGAACTCGACACTGGCGTTGCGCACACCTTTCCGGTCATGGCTGTAGACTTTCAGTTCGGGATGATGTGTGGTGACGAGCGTGGTCACGCTGCGATCCAGCAGATAGCTCAGAATCGCGCGCGCCAGCGCCGAGCCTTCGGCGGGATCGGTCCCTGCGCCCAGTTCGTCCAGGATAACGAGCGACTTGCTGTTCGCTTCCCGCAGGATGTTGATGGTGTTGGTCATGTGTGCGGAAAAGGTCGAGAGCGACTGCTCAATGCTCTGTTCGTCGCCGATGTCAGCGTAGACGCCCTCGAACACCGACAGTTCTGCGCCTGCGTTCGCCGGAATATGCAGACCGCACTGCGCCATCAGCGTCAGGAGGCCCACTGTCTTGAGGGCCACCGTTTTGCCACCTGTGTTTGGCCCGGTAATGACCAGACAGTACGTGTCTTCGTCCAGCGCCAGATCAATCGGTACCACGGTGTGCGGGTTCAGGAGTGGATGGCGTGCCCCTTCCAGTTTGATCGTGCTGCCGGGGTGCTTTGACCCTTCCCCTGGCCGGAAGCCGACCAGTTTCGGCGCGGTGGCGCGGATCGCTTCGGCATACTTGGCCTTTGCCAAGATCATGTCCAGACGGGCCAGCCCTTCGACGGTATGGATGATGAACTCGGCCTCGTGCCCGACCAGATCGGTGAGTGCTTGCAATATGCGGCGGATTTCGTTTTCCTCTTCGATTTGCAATTCGCGCCAGGCATTGTTGAGTTCGACGGTTGCCAGCGGCTCGATAAAGATTGTCGCCCCGCTGGACGACGAATCGTGCACGATGCCGGGAATACGGCCTTTGAACTCGGCCCGCAGCGGGATCACATAGCGGCCATTGCGCTGCGTGATTAACTGCTCTTGCAAGAACTTAGCCCGGTTGGGGTCGTTGATCAGGTTGGTGAGGCGGCCCTGCAAGCGGTCAAACGCCTGTCGCATATCGCGCCGGATGATCGCCAGGCGCGGGCTGGCGCTGTCCACCACGTTGCCGTTGTCGTCGAGCACCTGACTGATCTCACCCTGCAAGGCGGTACACTCTTCCAGGCTATCGGCGATGTCGGCCAGCACCGGGAACTGCCCGCGCAGCCGCCCCAAGGTCCGGCGGATGGTCGTGGCCCGGCGCAGCGTGCCGCGAATGTCCAGAAAAGTTTGCGGTTCGAGGATGATGCCATGCGTGGCCTGGGTTGCTGCTTCGCGCACATCGCGCGCGCCGCCCAGCGTCAATTCTGATTTGGCATCAAGCAGTGCACGGGCTTCCGTCGTTTCCTGCTGCCAGGCCAGTGCCTCGCGCAGATCGCTGGTTGGCGTAAGCTGGCGAATCAACTCCGCGCCGGCGGAGAAACTCGAATGCCGCGCCACTTGCTCAAGGATCTTCGGCAGTTCGAGGACATTGACTGATTTTTCGTTCATAACGACCTGTATGGGGCTTACTTTCACAACCCGGAGATATGGAAAATTGCAGCGGAGGCGAGGAGAATTATAGCAGATTGAGGCGTAAAGTCAACTGTGAAAGGGTCAGGAAAGACAGCCACGGGCGGACCTCAGCGGCGGGTCAACAGCGCCTGGTCGTCGGATAAGCGGTGCGCCTGCCGCTTGGGTATGCTTGAGGCTTGCGTTATAATGCCCCTTTCGTGAACGTGGCAGTGTTTAGTGGCGAGTAAATGACTGTATGAAACCTGTGCAAATGGTTGCAGAGCGCATCATCGACAACGTAAACCGGGTCATCATCGGCAAGCGCTCCGAGATTCGGCTGACCGTGATCGGCCTACTGTGCCAGGGACACGTGTTGCTGGAAGACGTGCCCGGCGTTGGCAAGACGGTCCTGGCGAAGGCGCTGGCCCGTTCCATCGGGTGCAGCTTCAGCCGCATCCAGTTTACGCCGGATATGCTGCCATCGGACGTGACGGGCATTTCGGTCTTTAACCAGCAATCGCGCGAATTTGAGTTTCGGCCTGGCCCGATCTTTGCCCAGATCGTGCTGACCGACGAGATCAACCGGGCGACCCCCAAAACGCAGGCGGCGCTGCTTGAAGCGATGGAGGAAAGGCAAGTCACCGTTGACGGCATCACCTACCCGCTGGCGCAACCGTTCCTGGTGCTGGCAACCCAGAACCCGATTGAGTATGAAGGGACGTTTCCACTGCCGGAAGCGCAGCTTGACCGCTTCCTGCTGCGGCTGCGCCTGGGCTACCCCAATGCACAGGAAGAAATCGCCATGCTGGACTCGCAGCAGTTCAAGCACCCGCTGAATGATCTGGGACAGGTTGTGGCGATTGAAGAACTGGAAGCTGCACAAAAGGCGGTGCGCAACGTGTACGTCAACGACGATATGAAGCGTTACATCGTGGACATCGTGACGGCCACCCGCAACCAGCCGGATATTTACCTGGGGGCCAGCCCGCGTGGTGCGCTGGCCCTGTACCGCTCTGCCCAGGCGCGGGCCGCCGTCGCCGGGCGCGATCACGTGATCCCCGACGACATCAAGGCGCTGGCCGAACCAGCCCTGGCGCACCGCGTCATCGTCGGCCCGACGGCGCGCATCAAAGAGGTGACGGCTCGCAGCATCATCCAGAATTTGCTCAACGCTATTCCTGTGCCAGGAGCAACGGTGGGGCTGCGCCCGATCACGATCTCCTGAGATGCCCAACCGACGTAATGCCATCTACGCGCTCCTGATCTTCTGCCTGGTGATGGGGCTGGTGACAGGGCGCAGTTTTTTCTTCAACCTGTCTTACCTGTTCGCGGCATTAATGATCCTGTCGTTTGTCCTGTCGTGGACAGCGGTGAACTGGGTGCGCGTGTCGCGGCAAACGCGCGCCCGTCGTGCTCAGGTTGGCAAGACGCTGGACGAGCAGTTCACCGTCCGCAACAGCAGCCTCATCCCCAAGCTGTGGCTGGAAGCGCGCGACCACTCCGACGTGCCCGGTCACAATCCGAGCACTGTCGTGCCCATGCTGCTGCCGATGGCCTCCTACCGCTGGACGACGCAGACGGTGTGTATTGTGCGCGGCGAGTTTACACTTGGCCCGCTGACGTTGATCAGTGGCGACCCGTTCGGGCTGTTCCAGGTCACCCGGCACATCGACGCTACCTCGCGCGTGCTGATTTACCCGGCTACCGTGCCCATCTACAACTTCGCCGCGCCGTCGGGGCTGCTCTCCGGCGGTGATGCGCAGCGCCAGCGCGCACACTTCGTGACGACCAATGCGGCGGGCATCCGGGAATACGAGCCGGGCGACAGTTTCAACCGCATCCACTGGAAAAGCTCGGCGCGCAAAGATCGCCTGCTGGTCAAGGAGTTCGAGCTAGACCCGTTGGCCGACATCTGGATGTTCCTGGATATTTCGGCGTCGTCGGTATTCGAGCGTCCCTACTCCGCCGAGGGCCTGCCGATGGAAGAATTTTACATCCCGCCGTCCAGCGTCGAATACGCCATCGTCATCGCAGCTTCACTGGCGCAATATTTCCTGATCAAAGAGCGGGCGCTCGGTTTCGTGACCTATAACCCGCACCGCACCGTCATGCAGCCGGATCGCGGCAATCGCCAGCTTACGCGCATCCTGGAGGCGCTGACGGTAGCAAAAAGTGAAACGCCGCTCACCTGCGACCAGCTTATTGCCCTGGAAGCGCACCACATGGCGCGCGGAACCACCGTCGTGATCATCACCGCTGACCCGACAGATGATTGGATACGCGAGGCGACGCTGCTGGTACGGCGAGGGCTGCGCACCATCGCTGTCGTGCTAGACCCGGTGAGCTTCGGGGCCAGCGCGCGCAGCGCCGACGAGACGCAGCTACTCCTTGAGGCGAACGGCGTGATCACCTACGTCGTGCGGCAGGGCGACAACCTGACGGCGGCGATGAGCCAGCGATAGACGGCATTATGGTTGCTTCGGCAAGGCTTCCGCAAGTGAACCAGATGGCGTGAGAGCGTCCGAGTCAGAGAGTTGGTAGGTGAGTCTGTGTTCATCGCTCCATCCTACCGCGCCCCACCGTCCAATCCACCAGGGATAATCTCACTGCACTACCCAACGCCAGCGCTGGTTCGTCATCCAGGCCGCCACCCCCCGAATGCCTGGTTCGCCACTCAAAATTGCCAGAAAGATCGTGGTCAGGCTTGTCCCTAAAGCATGCCCGTTCCCCGGTGGTTGGATCACTGCCCTTCCCCTCCCACTCTTCTCCCTTCTCCCAGCTTATTCTTCTTCGCGTTTGATTCGCGTCAAGCTGATCCGGCCCTAGCGGCAGCCCCTCATCTGGCCCACTGGTTTAAGATGTACGCATAAAACGCCGGAACGTCCACCGTGTCCAGCGCCGTGATCTTGCGGCCACCGGGTGCGATCTGCGTGCGCCCCTGGCTGATGCCATCGCGGACGAGCACGGTTTCCCACTCGCGCACCGTGTACAGGTCGGGCCGCCCGATGTAGGCCGTCGTCAACACATCCCAGAAGAAGTAGCCGCCCTGCTTCATGACCAGCGCGTAACACAGCGCCGCCACCTCCGAGAGCGGGTATTCACGTTGCCGTCCGAGTTGGTGAACCAGTTCCGACGTGACCGGGACGTGATTGGTAATATCCAGCGGACACAGCACAATCGGGATACGGCTCTGCCAGATTTGATAGGCGGCGGGCGGATCCCAGTAGACATTCCACTCGCTCGCTCCGTCCTGACCTGGCTCCATCACGGGATCGACGTTGCCGGGCACGTTCAGTGCGCCACCCATCCACACGATGCGCCCGATCTTTGGCTCCACTTCGGGCGCGATGTCCAGCGCGGCGGCGACGGTGGTCAGCGGCCCGGTGACGAGCAGTGTGACCGGTTCGGGCGCTTCACGCAGCAGCCGGGCCATGAACTGCTGGCCGCTCTCTTGCACGAGAGGTGTATCGATGCGTTCTTTGTCGTTCAGAATCGGGAAGTGATCGACGGCAAAACACGTCTGCCGCCACACGCGCGGGAACGGGTTCAGACCGCGCACCGTGCTTTCCCCCACCGGAATGTCCGAGTGGCCCATCAAATCCATCATTTTGCGTGTTACACTCACCGCTGGCTTGATGTAGCAGTCGGCGGGCGTGACGACGACGCCAAGTGTCTGCGCATCCTCCATCGTCAGCAGCAGCATCAGCGACAAGAAATCGTCGATCCCGCCGTCGTGATCGTGGATGACCAGTTCCTTTGGCACACAGTTCTCCTTTGCAGGTCAGGGCGAAGCATGATCAATGATCCCCTTGAGCAGCGACTAACGCAAGCCATTCGCGCCTTCGAGCCGGACATGGTGGTCTTTTGCAGCCGCCTGCTGCAAATCCCCTCGGTCAATGGCGTCCACGACGAACTTGACGTGGCGCAGGCCATCGCTGATCAGGCACGGGCGCTCGGCCTGCATGGGCTGGTGATCGGGGAGAACCCGCGCCGCCCCAACGTGATCGTCAGCACGGCGGAACGCGGCGCGACAGGGCTGCTACTCCTGGGCCACCTGGACACCGTGCCCGCAGGCGACGAAAGTCTGTGGCGCTATCCACCCTTCTCCGGCACGGTGGCAGACGGCAAAATCTATGGGCGCGGCGCGATAGACACCAAAGGCGGTATGACGGCGGCGCTCTATGCGCTGGCCGCTTTGTCGCGTACAGACGGCGTCCTGAACAGCGGGCGTGCGCAGTTGATCTGCGTTCCCGATGAAGAATCCGGCGCAACGGGTGACCTGGGTGTGAAGTTCTTACACGCGCGAGGGCTGTTGAGTGGCAAGGGAGCTATCTACGCCTATTCTGGCGACAAGATCGTCCTCGGACATCGGGGCCTGATCCGCTACCGGCTGCGCTGCCAGGGCCAGGCCGTCCATACCGGATCGTCCGAGTGGCAGGATCGCACGGCTGGCGCGAATGCCGTGACGGGCATGGCGCGCCTGCTCCTGGCGCTGGAACAGGTCGAGACGCCCTATTCGGCGGTCAGACACTTCGAGGCGTTCCGCACCGTCATCACGCCCGGCACAATGATCAGCGGCGGGGTGAGCGTGAACGTCGTGCCCGATCAATGCGAGGCCCTGCTCGACATTCGCCTGACGCCGGAGTACAACCTGCAGCGGGTTGAACGGCTGCTGGATAGCTGCATCCGTGAAGTGGCAGCGGGCAACTCGGCACTCCGGTTCAGCTACCAGTGCATGAACTATCTGCCCGCTGCCATCTCCGACGAAAACGCGCCGCTCTTCTCAATTCTTGAGCAGGTGATCGGTCAGGTGAAGGGTTACACGCCGGAGCGCGTGGTGGCTGGCCCGGCCAACGAGGGCTATCTCCTGATCGAGCGCGGTATCCCGACGGCGTGCGGGCTTGGCCCAGGTGGGGGGAATGCCCATGCGCCCGATGAGTACGTTGAGGTACAGGGGCTGGTGGACGCGGCAACGATCTTCGCGCTGGCGGCACAGCGGATGGTTTGACCCTGCTGGCTCTTCGGCGATCTATACTTCTGGGAAAAAGGAAATCGATCTATGCCTTCAAATGGCTTTACCGTTGCCATCAACGCCGGGGGCAAAAGCTCCCGCATGGGAACCGACAAGTCGTTTGTGCCGCTGCTCGGCAGGCCGATGATCGAACACGTCGTTGCGCGTTTGGCCGACCTGGGCCAGGACGAGACGATCCTGATCGCCAATCACCCCGACGCCTATGCCTACCTGGGTTTACCGATATACACCGACCTGATCCCGGACAAGGGTTCGTTGGGCGGCATATACACGGCTATCCACTACAGCCACAGTCCCGATACACTGGTCATCGCCTGCGACATGCCCTTCGTTAACGCCGATCTGCTGCGCTACATGATCGGGCTGCGCACCGCCGAGGGCGGCCCCTTCGACGTGATCGTGCCGCGTGTCGAGAAGTACCCGGAAGGACTGCACGCCATTTACAGCAAAGCCTGTCTGGGGCCAATCCGAGAGTGCCTGGATGCGGATCGGCTGAAGGTGATCAGTTTCTACGGTAAGGTGCGCGTCCGCTACCTGGACGAGCCTGAGTATGCGCCGTTCGACCCGAAAGGGTTGTCTTTTTTCAATGCCAATACGCCCGAAGAACTGGAGCAGGCACGGCGTCTCGCAGGCGAGTAGCAGCCAATCCTGTGGATAATACCATCGTTCATCCTCTTGTCAGAAATATCGCAGTCGTTTATACTTCTAGCACTGGTATTCCATCATGGAATAGATCGATGGGGCAACTTACTCCCGATGAAACCATTCTCGGTCTGCTGGCCGCGCGAGCGAGACATGGCTATGAACTGCTGGATTGCTTCCGCGATCCAGGGCAGCTTGGCGAGGTCTGGAAGCTCAGTACCAGCCAGTTGTACGCCGTCTTGAAGCGTCTGGAAGCGCAAGGGCTGACCGAGGGGCGCGAAGTTGCGGTTGCAGATGCGCCACCGCGCATAGAATATGCGCTGACCCAGGCAGGCAAAGCACGCCTTCAGGCATGGCTGGATGAACCATACCCCTCCGATAGCATTCGGCGGGTGCGCGTCGAATTTTTGAGCCGCCTGTACATTGCGCGGCTGCTGGATTTTCCCACCCTGCCCATCGTCGAGCGCCAGAAGGCAGCCTGCCGCAAGAGGAGGGCCGAACTGCTGGCCTGTCTGCAAAAGGCCGCGCCCGGCGTTGGCAGGCTGACACTCGAGCTGGTCATCGCGCAACTTGATACGGTTTTGCAGTGGCTTGAGCGCTGTGAATTGACCCCGCAGGAAAGATAGACTTATGCTGACACGAAAGACAACCGCTCTTTTGCTGGCTTTGGCGTTCGCAACCCTGACCTTGACGCCGCTGGCTCGCGCCCAGGATCGAAAGACGCTGACCATTTTTGCAGCTTCGTCTCTGACAGATGCTTTTAACGAGATTAAGGCAGCTTTTGAGAAGGCCAATCCCGAAGTAACTATCTCCTATAGTTTCGGCGCGTCGTCCACCCTGGCGACTCAGCTATCGCAGGGCGCCCCCGCCGACATCTTTGCCAGCGCCAACGCTGCACAGATGAACAATGCCGTCAAAGCCGGGCGCATTGCGGGCCGGCCACGTACCTTTGCCAGGAATCGCCTGGTGCTGATCGTTCCCGCCGACAATCCAGCCAAAATTACGTCGTTGAAAGACCTGGCAAAACCAGGCATCAAGCTGGTCATCGCGGCCAAAAATGTCCCGGTGCGGGATTACACGAACACCATGCTGGATAGGCTGGCAAAGATTCCCGGTTATGGTGAGGATTACAAGACTGCCTTCCTGAAAAACGTGGTTTCAGAAGAGGACAACGTGCGCCAGGTCTCGGCAAAAGTGGCGCTCGGCGAGGCGGACGCGGCCTTTGTCTACTGCTCGGACGTGACGCCGGATATTGCCGGCAAGGTCACGATCATCCAGATCCCCGATGCAGTGAACACTATCGCCACCTATCCTATTGCCGTCACCGACAACAGCCCTCATCCTGACCTCGCCCGGCAGTACATCGATTACGTGCTGTCGGATGAAGGCCAGAACACGCTCGTCAAATGGAACTTCATTTCCATCAGGATTCCCGCACTCCCGGCCACCATTTCGCTGCCGAGCGATGGCGCGCTGCACGTCGGCGGGCAGGTACTGAATCCCCTCAAGTTGACGGCGGACGATCTCAGGAACACCTATGCCGCGCAAAAAGCCGATGTGACCTACCTGAGCGGCGATCAGACCGTCAAGGCATCATTCACTGGCGTCTATCTGCGCGACATCCTCGACGCAGCGCAGGTGAACTTCAATGCTGACGTCAAGAATGATAAGTTGAGCATGTATGTCGTGGCAACAGGTACGGATGGCTACCAGGCGATCATCGCCCTGGCCGAGATCGACGCCGACTTCGGCAACCAGCCCGTCCTGGTCGCCTACGACCAGGACGGCAAAGCGCTGACCGACACTGGCCCGCTGCGGCTGGTCGTGCCCGGCGACAAGCACGGCGGGCGTTACGTCAGCAGCCTGGTGAGCCTGGAAGTGCGGCGTGCACCTCTCGTGGGCAAGTAGTCCCCCTCACCTCGCCTCAGAACGCGACCTGGACTACACTGGGGTGTGCCCCGTCCGTACTGGTGCAGGCTGTAGTGCTTATGGATAACTTCCTGAAGAATGTGCCGCTGTTCGCCAACCTCCCGGCCAGCGATCTGGAACGGCTCTGCGAATATGTCGAGGAAGTGCACGTTCCGGCAGGCAGCTTACTGCTCGAGGAAGGCGGCGCCGGTGACCGGGCTTACGTCATCAAGGAAGGCCAGTTTGAGATATTGAAGAACTCCGGCGGACGCGAAGTCCTGCTAGCGGTGCGCCAATCCGGTGAAGTGATCGGCGAGATGGCGCTAATCGATGACGTGCCGCGTATGGCAAGCGTGCGGGCGCGGACGCCCGGCGTGCTGCTCACCATCAGCAGCCAGCAGCTTGATCAACTGCTGGCTAGCAGCCCGTCGGCGGCGCGAGCCATGCTGCACACGGTCACATCGCGCCTGCGGGTCACCGAAGCGCTGCTGCGCCAGAGCGAGAAAATGGCCCAACTTGGCACGCTGACAGCGGGCGTGGCCCACGAATTGAATAATCCGGCGGCGGCGGCGCAACGGGGCACGGCGCAGTTACAGGCTGCCATCGCCGGGCTGCAAGAGGCTTATCGGGCACTCAGCGCTGCGGGCTTTTCCGAGGCGCAGCGGACTGCACTAGGAGCACTTGATCGGCGTGCACAGGAAGCTGCCAACCATCCATTCAATCTTGATGTGCTGGCCCGGAGTGATCGGGAATACGAACTGGAAACCTGGCTTGAGGCGCATCAGGTTGTTCGAGCTTGGGAACTTGCGCCCACGCTGGTCAACCTCGGCTACGACGTGGATGCGCTTTCCACGCTGGCCGGGGACTTTCAGCCTGAGCAGCTTGGAGCCGTTGTCACCTGGCTTGACGCGGTGCACAACGTCTACGCGCTGGTGCGCAGCGTCGGGCAGGGCGTGGCGCGCATTTCGGAGATCGTGAACGGTCTCAAGCAGTATGCGTACCTGGATCAAGCGCCTGTGCAGTCTGTTGACATTCACGAGGGGTTAGATAACACACTCAGCATCCTGCACAGCAAACTGGCTCCTGGTGTCGTTGTTCGGCGTGAATACGGGCCTGCGTTGCCGCAAATCGTGGCCTATGGCCGCGAACTCAATCAGGTTTGGACGAACATCATTGACAATGCGATTGATGCGGTCCAGGGCCAGGGCGAGATCGTGATCCGCACGCGCGCCGAAGGACAGTGGGTCATGATCGAGATCGAGGACAACGGCCCCGGCATCCCGGAGGCCATTCAGCCGAAAATCTTTGACCCCTTCTTTACCACCAAACCGCCTGGTCATGGCACGGGCCTGGGTCTGAACATCGCCTACAACGTCGTCGTGCAGAAGCACAAAGGCGACATCCGGGTTCATTCGCGGCCCGGCAAGACCACCTTCCAGGTGCATTTGCCAGTTAACTTCGAAGCGGCGGCGCGGGAAGCGTCTGCCGTAACGGTTACACAGGAGATGAACGACGAAAAGATCCACTCGATCCTCAGTTCGATCAAGACCATCGCCGTCGTCGGCATCTCATCGCACACGGATCGCCCGGCGCACACGGTTCCGGCCTATCTCCAGGCGCATGGCTACCGCATCATCCCGGTGAACCCGACGCTGGATGAGGTGCTCGGCGCGAAATCCTACCCCGATCTGTTGGCGATCCCCGACCCGGTGGATGCTGTGCTGATCTTTCGCCCGTCGGAGGCCGTACCGCCGATGGTGGAGCAGGCCATCCAGATCGGGGCGAAGGTTGTCTGGATGCAAGAGGGCATTGCCAACGAACAGGCCGCGCAGACTGCCCAGGAGGCCGGGCTAGACGTGGTGATGGACAGGTGTATGCGCAAAGAGCACGAGCGCCTGCTGGGGTAGCTATTGCCAATTTTGCCTCACCCCTGGCCGAGCTTTTCCGACGCGCTCTCCAAAAACTGCCTGCGGAACGTCTCGTCCGTAAACGTTCCGGCCATCTCGTCGAGCATGGCTTGCGCGGCGCGGCGTTGTGACTCAGCTTCTGCCTGGCGGCCCAAAGAGGACAACACGCTGGCGGCTTCCGCGCGCGCCTGCCAGACGAGCGGACGCAGGGTCATGGCCGCAGCGCCCGACTCGGCCTGGGCAAACAGTTCCAACGCGCGTTCCGATTGGCCGCGTGCCGCGTAAACCCGCCCTTCGACCAGATCGATCTCCGGGTAGAAGTGTTTCATTGAGCGCTGTGCTGCATACTGGCGTGCGTCGTCCACATGCTGCGCAGCCACGTCCAGGTCGTTCTGGGCGAGGGCCACATAAGCCAGCCCGATCAGAAACTTCGGGCGGTTCAGCAGGCCTTGCGGCGTCGTCCTTGCGATACCGCGCTGAAACAAGTCATAGGCAGCGGATACGTTTCCGTTGGCGAGCCTGCAATAACCAATATCGGCCCAGGTCAGCCCACCTGCAACATATCCCATCGGCCCTTCCATCATCGCCAGGGCCTGGGTGTGATACTGGTCAGCCCGCTCGGTAAACATCGGGCTGATGTCCCGGTAGACAGCGCCCAGCGCACCCAGCGCATAGATTTCCAGGAAGGGCAGGCCCACTATATGTCCAAGTTGTTGTGCCCGTTCCAGATGGTGGATGGCCTGCTCGTACTCTCCCTGCCAGCGGGCGATGATGCCCAGCATCAGGGCCGCGCTGGATTCCACGTAGAGCTGGCCGATTTTCTGAGCGATGGCCTGCCCTTCCTGCACGGCCCTGCGCGCGGCTGCCAGGTCTCCGCTTCGCATGTGGTTTACGACGCGCACAAAGGTCAGCAGTTCAGCCTTGTGGCCGAGGTGGCCTGTCGCCTCGATGGCCCGGGCCGCTTCCTCTGCTACGGATTCGGCTTCGTCGAAGCGTGTCATGCCCGTCAGCATCAGCGCCGTGTGAGTCAGCCCGAAGACGATCTGGGCCTGGATGTTCAATTCCTTGCCGACCTGGGCAGCTTCATCCATATACTGGAAACCGGTATCGAAATCGCCGACGAAATTGTAGACCGCGCAGCGGATGGTAAACATCTCGGCCAACCCGGCTTTGTCCTGGTATTGGCGGGCCAGTTGTTCGGCACGCAGCAGCGGCGCTTCCATCTGATCAAGGCGGCCCTGAAACATCTGCAAACGAGCCAGTTTGTTCAATGCCGAAACCTGGATCGGGATGTCGGCGTGGGCCTCCCCATACTGCAACATCGTCTGATAGGTTTCGATGGCCGCCGGGATGTCCCCTGAAAACAGCCGTGTTTGCGCCAGACCTTCGTAGACTTGCTGCCGCAGGCGGGCGTCGTCCGTCGTCTGCAAGATATCCAACGCCTGCGTATAGTAGCCGAGGGCCTCCTTTACGGAGAAAGCGCGTGCAGCCCGGTTGGCGGCTTCCAGCAGATGCGGCAGGCTGCGGACGGGTTCGTGCGCTTCCAGATAGTGCCATGCGATCTCACCGGCACGCTCTGAATCCATGCGTTCCAGGCATTCGGCCACGCGCCTGTGCAGTTCGCGTCTGCGGCTCAGGAGCAGCGAGCTGTAGGCAGTTTCCTGGACGAGCACGTGCTTAAAGGCATAAGCGCGGCTTGGCATACGGCTTTTCTCACGCACCAGTTCGCGGTGTTGCAGTGTACCCAACGCATTATCCAGCGTTTGCGACGCCTCAGAAATATCGGCCAGCACAGTGTAGTCGAACTCGCGGCCAATTACGGAGGCAGTCTGTGCCGTCCGCTTTACATCCTCGTCGAGCCGATCCAGGCGTGCGGTAATCACCGCCGCCAGGTTATCGGGGACGGCCAGGTGTGCGATCTCGCGTGTGGCGCGCCAATGCCCGTCTTCCCGCACCACCAGACCCGCATCCAGCAAGGAACGAATGACTTCCTCGACAAAGAACGGGTTGCCTTCGGCTTTGGTCAGGATCAGGGCACGCACGCTTTCCGGCAAATCCTCGATCTCAAGCAGGTTGGCGACCAGTTCCCGCGACTGTGCCTCGCCCAGCGGTTGCAGGGCCACCGGGGTGTAACGGTGGGCGAAGTCACGGGAGGCCGTCTCGTGAATGCGCCAGGAGGGTTCGTTGCGGCGCGGGCGGAACAGCATCAGGATGAGCAGCGCGGACTGCTCAGTCAGCGGCATCAAGGCTTCAATCAGGTCGAGCGAGGTCGGGTCGGCCCAGTGCAAATCCTCAAACACGAGCACTGTAGGCTGTTGCGCGGCCAGGAGCCTGATCCATTCCCCGACAGCCTGAAATATCTTTCCACGCAACTGTGGTGGTTCCAGGTAGCGCACGCGCTGGCTGTCATCACCTATCGGCTCGACTCCGAGCAGGGTGGCGATGAAAGGAGCGGCTTCTGAGACGCGCTCGCCCATCACTTCGGAAATGGCTGTTTTGAGCCGGTCATACTTTTCCGTATTATCATTCAGCACGCGCAATCCAAAGAAGGCGGACAGCATATCGACGAAAGGGGCGTAGGGCGTGGCCGTCTCATAGGACAGGGAGCGGCCTTCCAGCCAGCGAATGGGAGGGTGGCTATTGATCCCGTCCAGCGAAGTTTTGCGCACCTCGGCGACCAGGCGCGACTTGCCCAACCCGGCCTCGCCCATCACCGATACCATCTGCCCGCGCCCCTGAGAGACTTCGGCCAGGGCTGCCATCAAGGTCTGCTTTTCCTGCTCGCGCCCGACGAGCGGCGATGACAGCCCTTCGATGCCACGCGCCTGGATGGCTCCGGTGCGTTCGCTGATGACGCGGTAAACCTGGACTGGCTCCGACTTACCCTTGACGGTGATCTGGCCGCGATCCTCGCATTCAAAAAAAGGGGCGGCCAGCCGGTAGGTGTTATCCGCAATCAGCACCGTGCCCGGCTCCGCCGCCGACTGCATTCGGGCCGCCAGGTTGACGGCATCGCCCATCGCCGTGTATTCATACTTGAGGTCGCTGCCCACCGCCCCGACGACGACCATGCCCGTGTTCATGCCCACCCGCACCGCAAATTCGATGCCATAGGTGCGCCGCACTTCCTCCGCATACGCGCGGGCTGCCGCCAGCAGATCAAGCGCGGCCCGGATGGCGCGTACCGGATCGTCTTCGTGGGCAACAGGCGCACCAAAGAAGGCCAGCAGCGCGTCGCCCATCAACCGGGCAATTGTGCCCTCGTAACGGTGAATGGCCGGTGACAGGCGCTCGAAGGCCCGGTTCATGATGGCCGTCCATTCTTCCGGGTCCATCTGCTCGGCCAGCGCAGTTGAGCCAACCACGTCGGCGAAAAGGGTCGTGACCAGTTTGCGCTCGCCTTCGACGTGCGCCGCACGCATTTTGTCGGCGAGTGGTGCAGGGGTGGTTGCTGCCAGCTTCGCCTGCCGATCCTCATCGATGGGTGTGCTGGTCGCTACCGGCTGGCCGCAGTTCATACAGAACCGCGCGGCGGGCGGGAGCGCCGTCCCGCAGTTCGTACAGGCGCGAGCCAGCTTCGTACCGCAGTTCATGCAGAAGACGGCTTCGGCAGGATTCTGGTGCTGGCAGTTGGGGCAGCGCTGTTGGGACATCTTTCCATCCTCAGTTTGAACGACATTGGATTACGCTAAAGTGACACAGGATAAATTGACGGGTTAACCCGGCTATACGAGTCCTACGAACTTCGCACGGGTAACGGTTTCATTGCCAGCGCATCTTCGCACGAGCGCGCAAACAGCCTATCCTGTTGTTCTGGCTGATGGTGCTAAGGTGCTATTCTGCATAGATCAGGCGCAATTGGCAAGCGGGGAGAAGGGAAGCCGCCAGGGGCCAGACCCGGGCGCTTCCCCCTGGTTGTGTTAGACGAGGCCGGGAAAGAAGTCTGTCTTAATGTGATCGCGCCGGATGCGCAGGGCCAGCAAGGTCTGCTCAAAGGCCGTCACCATTGCGTTGGGGCCGGACAGGTAATAGAGGCAATCACGATAGTACGGAACCTGAGACATGATGAATGGCCCGGTGACGCGGCCGATGACGCCCTGCCAGCCAGATGGGACTCGTTCCACATCGGTCAGCGTGTAAATGGTCTTGATGCCCAATTCGCGCCGTGCCCTTTCGAAGACATCCCGGTAGACGATTTCGCTGACTGTTCGGTTCGCATAGATGAGTGTGATCGGCCTCTTTTGTCGCGTATCCAGCAGATACTGGATCATGCTGCGGAAGGGCGTAATGCCGATGCCGCCCGCAATAAACACAAGGCGCTGCCGGGGGTCTTCGGGCAAGGTGAAATCTCCGGCCAGTTGCGCAGCCACAATTTCACTGTCCTCGTCCATCGCCAGCATCGAACGCTTGTAGGAACTCGAATGCGGATAGAACTTTACCCCGATCCGCAACTCTGGCTCGGTAGGTGACGAGGCCAGCGTGAAGTAGCGGCGGTTGCCTCTGCTGTCTGGCTGATCGTGGCCTAACGTCCATTCCATGTATTGGCCGGGCGCAAAGGACAATTTCCGGTTCGGCGTAAAGATGAAGTCGTAAATGTCTGGCGCGAGCTGAATCTTCTCCTTGAGCCGAAGAACGAGCTTTGTCTTCGGGCTGACCAGATAGGAAAACACATTGCCGACCAGGATCGATAGCTCCGGCGTGGCGTAGAACGGCCCGAGGTGAACCTGCGGAGAAAACAGCAAGCCGACGATGGCGCCGTAGATAATTTGCAGATTTCGGGTCGGCGGCGTCGTCAGCGGCTCAGTCAGGATCACGGCGGCGAAAAACAGCCAGGGCGACAGGAGGACGATCTGCTGCAAGACGCCGAGGACATTGCCCCCATTCACGAGCGAGAGGAGCAGGCTCGCCAGCAGAGACACGGTCAGGAAACTGATCACCATCGAGAACCGCCGCGTCTTTCGCACGATGAGCACCGCGCCAACTGCCACGAAGGGCAGCATCGGCGCGCTGCCCACCCACCAACTGGCCGTCTGGTTGATGGTCAGCGCCGTGAGCGCAACAGCAAAGGCCACCGGGTTAAAGAGGTGCTTTCCCCGGATGGCAACGATGTACTTAGAAGCCATCGACCAGACGGCGGCCCACGTCAAGAACCATAGATCGTGCGTGGAACGGGCCGGGTCGATGATCAGAGCCAGAATGAGCGCTGAAATGTAGACCGATTCGACGTTGGCAGGCACACGGAACGTTCTGGCAAAAATGCCGTTGGCGATCCAGCACACGGCCAGCAAAAACAGAGTCGATACCACCAGCGTAGCCGGGTCGAAGGCCAGGACGTGCCAAACGCTCAGGGCTGTCGCCACCCCCGCCAGAAAGATCAGGTAGTACAGCACCAGGCGGTACATCGTGATGGCATTGAGCCTGTTGTCGATCAACCGAAGCATAGAGTGGTAAACCTCTCAAAGCCGCTGGTCAAGGTGGCCTCGCCAGTATTGTCGATCAGGTACCCTTCAAAGCCGTCTAACTGTTCGATGAAATGGATGCCGGTTCTGCCCATCGCAAAGGCAGCGGTGGCAAAGCGATCTGCTTCGTAGATATTTGGGCCGATCACCGTCAGGCTGACCACATCCGTCACCAGCTGGGCGCGGCGTCTGGGGTCGTAGATGTGTTGCCCCCGGATGTACGTTCCCGAAGTGGCAACGCCCAGATCGGAAATGGACAGCACCTTTACAATTTGCTCGAATACGAACGGGTTACGGATGCCAATGCGCCAGGGCTGGCCGTGCGCGTTGTGCCCGTCGGCCTGAATGTCACCCCCCGCTTCTACATAGAAATTCCGGAAGCCTTTGTCACGCAGGAGCGCCGCCGCATTATGGATCGCCCAGCCTTTCACAATCCCGGAGGGGTCATACTTGCCGTCGTAGGCAATGTCAAAGTAGCCATCCGTCTCCTGTCTGGTTTGCTCCGCCAGCGCAAAGATCAACTGCATGTCCGGGCTGGCTTGTTCCAATGCCAGCCGCCGCTGGTTGATCAGGCTGATTTCGCTGGTGTCTTTGTAGGTGCTGAACTTTTCGTCAACGTAGGCGAAATAAGCAAAGACTTCGTCGATGTCCGTGTCCACCGCCACAGCGTCAACCACTTCAACGGTGATGGGCATTCCCATCAGAAGCCGGGTCTGTTTCACGGCAGCCTCGCATCAGAATTTGGCCTGGTCCAGGGCCGATTGCAGCGACTGGATGAACGCCTCGCTCGTCAGCGTGGCTCCCGAAATGATGTCTACCTGTGCATTCTGGGCCTGGATGGCTTCTCTGCGGAGCGCTGGCACAGCCCTTGAGTTGATACGTGCCGAGGTACGTCTATCCTGCGGATACTCCAGGAACTGCACGTCCATAATTCTGCCGTCCTGGATGATGGCCCTCACCTGGACGCCGCCGTAGAACGCATCGGCCAGCACGCCGGTGTACTGCCCATCCTGATAGCCGCTTTGGGGCATCGTGGGCGATGGCACAACGGTGGGCAACGCCGGAATGCTGGTCGGCGGTGTGGTCGCGGTTGCCACTGACTGTAGGGCGGGAGATGGCGCAATCGCAGTCGGGGAGGCCAAAGATTGGGTACTGATCTCGTCCCGTTCGGAAGAAAGCGTAGGGACAGCAGCGACTGGCCCATCGTTTTCGCTCGTCCGGTCATGAATGGAATAAGCGGCAAAAGTCAGGATGACAAAGGCCGACACCGCAAACTGCTTCACAAGCTGGACAAAGTTGGCTCTCCGGCTGCGTTGTTCTCTGGACATAAGCGGTTTCCTGTTCCAATTCGACAACGCTCCGAATTGTAATGGAAAGCAGGTAGGGGTGAGTTAAATCGGCGTCAATTCAGCTTAAATTCATCTTAAATCCTTGAGAAGAACATTCCACAGCCGTGCTGCCCATCGCGCTCACATGCAGCATCAGCGATGGATCGAGGATGGCGTTGACCGGGGCCAGGCTTCCTGCCCGGTAAAAGAGTTCCTCTGCCAGCAAGTGCCCGTGCCCCGTCCCAAACGGGTGGAGGAGGCCGCCGCGCCAACGCCTCTGCAATCAGATCGGCGGCTTGTTTCATTGCTTCTGTGTTATGGCGCTCCGCTTCTGTCAGCAGCGCACGAACCCTGTCAAAACGAACCCTGCAAAATAAGCCATCATCAACTTTCCGCGTTTCCTTCCGCCTCTTTGGAAAATGCCAGCTTCGGCATCGTTGTTTCAATCCGCTTCACAAGGTCATCGTCGAGCGATATACCAGCCGCACGCAGTGCCAGGAACAGCGCACCGACAGCCGAACTGTACCTGGCTTTTTGCACGCGGCTGGCAGGCGAACCTGCGTGGAGGGTTTCCTGTAACGGGCCGATCACCAGGTCGGCAGCCTGGAACACGCCGCCGCTCAGGTAAACGTTCATACCGGTTTCTGTCTGTTCCAGCCGCCCGATGACGGCCAGGGCCATGAGAGCAAGTGCCTGTCCCGCCCCCGCCAGCAGGCCAATACAGACCGCATCGCCTTGCTTTGCCCCTTCAGTCACGATTCGTGCCAGCCCGGCAATGCGTGGGCGGCTCACCGCTGGCGTATAGATGGCATCTCGAACGTCTGCAAAAGTTGAGCGGTGAAAATAGTGCGGGATGGCCTGCACGAGCGTTGTTGCCTGGCCCCGCCCATCAACGGCGTGGCTGGCGGCTTGCAGTGCCCGACGCCCCAGGTCATAGGCGCTGCCTTCGTCGCCGATCAGGTATCCCCACCCCCCGGCGCGTGCCTCGCGCTCGTCGTCCAGCCGCCCGTAGGCCACCGACCCCGTACCGGCCACGACCACCACGCCCGCTTTGGCGACGCTACCTCCGGCCAGCGCCGTCACCATGTCGTCAGAGGCCATGACCTGCGCCTTGGGGAGACTGTGCAAGACGATCTGCCGCGCAAACTCTGCCGCGCCCGTCATCCCCAGGCAGGCGTATCTGACCTGTGTCGCGTCGCAATCCGCATTGTGCAGCGCGAGCGTGATAGCCTGGTTCAGAGCGTTTTCCAGCCGCTGGCGGCCTCCTGGTTCGTGGATGTGATTCGCTGGCCCGGCCAGACCTGTTCCGAGGATTTCACCGTCCGGGGCGGCAATCATTGCCAGGGTGCTCGACTGCCCGCCATCCACGCCGAGCACAACAAAAGTGCGATGCCGATTCCCCAATGTCTTTCCTTCCTGGTGCGCTTCCAGTATATTCTACGCGATGGCAACGCCGCTGACGAGGCTGCGCGCCGCAGCCGCCCAGGTCGATATTACGCCCCCGCCTGGCCTCCCGATGGATGGGTACATCGCCCGCGTAGAGGTCAGTGTCGGCGTTCATGACCCGCTGTCAGGGCAAATCCTGGTACTGGAAGACGACCAGCGACGCATCGCCATCGTGACATTGGACGTGCTGGCGATCAGCGCGCAGGCCGCTGCCATCTTACGCGCACGAATCGCCCACAGCCTCGGCGTTAGCGAAAGCGCCGTCTTTGTCTGTGCGTCACATACTCATACCGCTGCTGTCGGATGGCAAAACTGGTTTCCGGTAGGGGCTGCGCCCTCCATCTCGCCCGAACTCGTGAACCAGACGGCCCGGCGGCTGGCCGATGCCGCACAAACAGCCCGCCCTCGGCTGGTTCCCGTTCAAGTCGTGGCCCAGACCGGAGTCTTGCCAGAATTGGCGTCGGACCGTAACCACGCACGGCCCGCCCTGGATTCGACAGTGGCCGCGCTGGGCTTCACAGACAGGAAAGGGAAGCCTGTCGCGGTTCTGTTCCATTATGCCTGCCACCCTACCATCCTGGGGGCAGCGCTGGAATATTCAGCCGACTTTCCGGGTGCGGCGCGCCAGCGGATTCAGAGGGCCTTACCTGGGGCTGTCGCCCTGTACCTGAACGGCGCAGCGGGCAACCTCAGCACCCGGTTCACGCGCCGCAGCCAGACTTTTGAGGAAATGGAACGGCTGGGGGGTCTGCTTGGTGAGCGAGTGGTGGCCCTGCTCACAACAGCGCAGCCGCTTGACGATGCCCGGCTGGGAGCCGGTTCGAGAACGCTGCGGCTCCCACTCCGATCCTTCGCCGCTGCGCCGGAGATACCTCCCACCGGAAACCCGCGAATTGACCAGGTGCGGGCCGAGGGCGCCGCTCTCGAAGCACGGCTGGCAGAGGCATTTAAGGGAAGATCATCTCAGCCTGCCGAGCTAAGGGTGTTCCACATTGGCCCCTGGAAGTTTTTTGGCATTCCGGGTGAACCGTTCGATGAACTCGCTGTGTCGATTCGGCAGCATGATCCGCGTGCGTTGGTTGTCGGGTACGCCAACGACTACCTGGGCTACTTCCCGACACAGGAAGCTGTCCAGGCAATGACTTACGAGGCGCTGTCCAGTCCTTATGATGCCCGCGCCCACCAGCTTATACAGAATGCCATCCTGTCGTGGCTTGCTGAGTACAAAGCATGACAGCCGTTGTGATCGAAATAGGCTCACCCGTGATTCCGGCATTTGACTGGATCGCCCGCAGAGATCAGCGCCAGGGCAAACTTCGCTCGCGTGGTCTCACCGCAAACCGGGCCTTACACCCGAAAAGCCTTGAACTGCGGCAGGTAGGCCCGGTTCTGTTCAAACATCCGGTTCACCATTTCGCGTATTTCCGCCAGTGACAGGACGGCTGCCGTCAGCGGATCGTGGGCGATGGCCTGGAACACGAGACGCGGATCGCCCGTCAGCGCTGCCTCCACCGCCATCTCCTCGATGGACGAACTCAGGTAGGTTAGCACTGCACACTGCGGAGGCAGCTTGCCCACGTGCACGGGGCTGAATCCTTTGCGGCTGGCCCACACCGGAACCTCGACGCAGGCATTCTGCGGCAGATTCTCGACCAGACCGGTGTTGGGTACGTTGCCGTAGAACTCGAAGGGTTCGCCACCCAACAGCGCATTGATGATGTAGGCGGCGAATTCGTGACCGCGTTCCAGGGAAATCGGCTCGTCGGATTCCAGCCATTTACGAGTATCCTCACGCCAATTCTCGCGCCGCCTCAGGTTTTCGGTCACGATGTATCCGTACACCCCCGGATTCCAGCCTGTACCGTGTGTGCAGTATTTTTCGATCAGGTCAGGCCGTTTGCGGAACCACCAGTTATATTCCGAATTGTGACCGCTCGATTCGGTGACGTAGTAGTCCAGGTGCAGGAACATTTCATTGCGGACGATTTCCTCATTGTAAACTTCGGGCCGTTCCGTGATGGCCTTGCGGATGAGCGGGTAGGCATCCTTCCTGTTCCACTCGAACTGCGTATACCAGGCCATGTGATTGATCCCGGCACAGGTAAAGGTAATCTCCGACATGGGCGCGCCGATCCAGCGGGCCAGCATTTCTGCCGTTCCCTGCACGCTATGGCACAAACCGACGATAGGGAGGTGGCTTTCGCGCGTCAACGTGCGGCACAGCATCGCCATCGGGTTGGTGTAGTTCAACAGCACGGCATCCGGGCAGCAGCGCTCGATGTCCCGCACAATGTCCAGCATGATCGGCACGGTACGCAGGTAGCGGAAAATTCCGGCGGGGCCGCGCGTATCGCCGATGTTCAGATCGACGCTGTACTGCTTGGGGATCGCCAGGTCGTGCCGGAAGATGTCCACGCCATGCGTATTGATCGTCGTGATCACCACGTCGGCCTTTTCCAGCGCCTTGCCGCGATCCTGGGTGGCCTCCACTTTGGCCGGGTAATGCCCACGATCAATGGTCTTCTGGACTGCCTTGCGCGCAAAGTCCAACCGTTCGGCGTCGATGTCCATCAGGCACAACGTCGTCCCTTCGAGCAGGGGAAAGGTCAGGATGTCGCGCGTCAGGTTGCGAGTGAAGACCGTGCTGCCAGCGCCGATGAAGGTAATTTTTGTCATATGTGAGTCCTTTATAAAATGGATGGTCGTGCCAGAACCTCTATTAGACCTTGAAGAAGTACAACAGGGTTATCTCAATCGGCGAACACGACAAAGGACACGGCATGTCTGGATCAGCAAGCAACTATGTTCGTGCTGGCGATCTGCAACTGCATGTGCAGGACTGGGGCACACGCGGCAACCCACCGCTGATCTTCCTGCACGGGCTGGCCTCAACCAGCCACATGTTCGACCTGATCGCGCCAGCGTTCGCCACGAACTATCATGTCCTCGCGGCTGACCAGCGCGGTCACGGCCTCTCCGACAAGCCCGACAATGGCTACGACTTTGAGACCATTGCCGGCGATCTGGATGGCCTACTGGACAGCCTGGGATTCTCCCGCCGGGATATTGTTCTCGCCGGGCACTCCTGGGGAGCCTATACCACCCTCTACTATGCGGCGACGCGCCCGCAGCGGATCGCAAAGGCCATCCTGCTGGACGGCGGCATCCGCGTCCATCAAGATCGCTTCCCCACCTGGGAAGAAGCCGAGAAGGGCATGGCTCCCCCACGCAACATCAACATGAGTGTGGATGACATCAAGCGCCGGATACGGGAGCGCTGGCTCGGCGACGCCTTTCGCCCCGAACTCGAACCGCTCGCCCTATCGATCTACGATCTCAGCGACCCACTCCATGTCCACGCCCACCTGAGCTTTGATAACCACATGCAGATCGCCCGCCACCTGTGGGCTTTCCGACCCCCAGATTACTATGCGCGTGTGCGCTGCCCCGTCCTGATCGTGAACGCCGTAGCGCCTGGCACAACCGTTGATCCTCAGCTTCGGAAGTATGCCGACCAAGCACAGCAGCAACTCAAGCAGGCTGAAGTGATCTGGATGCGCGATACCATTCACGACATCCCCTGGCATCGCCCCTCGGAACTGGTGGAAGTGATGGATCGCTTCCTGCAACTGCCGGGTTAGCGCAGCGTGCTCGGATCAAGCGCGTCGCGCAGGCCGTCGCCCAGGAACGACACGGTCAGGACGATCAACATCAGCGCCAGACTGGGCAGAAACACCTGCAGTGGGCTGCTTTCAAGGAAGGGAATCGCCTCATTGATCATCTTGCCGATACTCGGATCGGGCGGCTGGATACCAAGCCCAAGCAGGCTCAATACGGCCTCGTTGACGACCACGCTGGCGACATCCAGCGTGCTGCTGACGATGATTAGCCCGGCCACATTCGGCAGAATGTGCTGTGTGATAATGTGGAGGTCACTTGCGCCAAGCGAACGGGCAGCCAGGACGAACTCCTGTTCACGAAGCACCAGCGTTTGTCCGCGCACGTAACGCGCCATGAGCGACCAGCTTACCAGGCTGATCGACCCGGCGACCAGCAGCAGGCGCCCAACGCCGCCAAACCGTTCGGAAACGGGCGCGCCAAAGGCCGCCGCAATCAGGATCGCCAGCAGCAGGCCCGGAAAAGCAAAGAGAATGTCCGCCAGCCGCGTGACCAGCACGTCGATCAGGCCGCCGAAATACCCGGCCAGCAGGCCAAGCGTCACGCCCAGGGTGATGTTCAGAACTTCCACGTATACCGCCACCAGCAGCGACACCCGCAGGCCAAACATCAGCCGTGCCAGTGTATCTCGCCCCAGGTTATCAGTGCCCAGCCAGTGGTCGGGACTTGGCCCCGCGTTGATCGCCGCGTAGTCTGGTTTGATGACGCTCTGTGGATAGAGGACGGGGCCAAAGATGGCAACCGTGATCAGGAGGATCAGACCGAGCAAACTGAACACGGCCAGCTCGTTCGAGGCGAAGCGCCGCCAGAAAGCCGTGAAAGCGCCGGACCGGTTGTTCCTGTCAGGCACGAGCGAGGTGATGGTTCGCCCCAGCTTCGAGTCAGAGACTTTCTGCACCGGCTCAACCCTCCACCCGCACGCGAGGATCGAGAACACCGTACAGAATATCGGTCACCAGATTCATGAAGACTACCGCCAGCGCCAGGATCAACGTTGTTCCCTGGATGACCGGATAATCGCGCCGTGAAATGGCCTGGATGGACACGAAGCCGATTCCGGGTATCGCAAACAGGTTCTCGACCACAAATGCGCCGGTCACCAGGAAGGCGATGGACGGCCCGACCAGGGTGACGATGGGCAGCATAGCGTTACGAAAGGCGTGCGTCCAGTGCACCTGACGATTGGTCAGCCCTTTGGCATAGGCTGTCCGAATGTAATCCTGGCGCAGGACTTCTAGCATGGTGGAACGGGTCAGGCGCGCAATGTAGCCAACGCTGGCAGCGGACAGCACCAACACCGGCAGAACCCAATGCTGCGGCGTTCCCCACCCGGCAACGGGCAGGGAGGGCAGACCGAATCGATACAACTGGTAATTGATCCACTGGAAGATCGGAATCAGGACAAAGCTGGGGATCGAATACAGGGCCAGCATCACGCTCATGCTGCCCCGGTCAAGGGCAGAATTCTGGCGCAGCGCGGCCAGGATGCCAACCGGCACGCCAACGGTCAGGCTCAGAGCGAGCGCCGTCAGGCCCAGCGTGAACGACACCGACATGCCGCTGCCCAGTAAATCCAGCACGGACCGTTCCTGGAAGCGGAACGACATGCCCAGGTTGCCATGCAGCAGCCCGGTCAGGTAATTCATATATTGCTGATACCAGGGCAGGTCCAGGCCATACAGATGGCGAAGGCTGGCATATAGCGCCGGGTCGCGCCGCGTGCCCATCATTGTCAGGATCGGGTCACCCGGTGCGAGGTAGCCGACGATGAAGGTGATGAACGTGATGCTCAGGATGACGAAGGGCAAGCTCAAAGCACGCTTAAGAATCAGTTTGATCATGGCACAATTCAGCCTGGGGAAAAGCAGTCGAGGGCAGATCATACCCTCGACTTTGACTATGCTACATCTTTATGTACTGCAACGGCAGGCAGCCACTTCTCGTCTTACGAAGGCTTGCCCTGCAATGCGCTGTAATCCGGGATGATGAGGCCCTGCCCGTTGAAGACAATCCCTTTCACATAGGGCTTGACCAGCACATTCAGCTTGGGGGTATACAGCGGTAGCCAGCCGACCTCATCCACCGCGATCTGCTCGGCCTTGTTGTAAAGTTCCAGACGGGCTTTGATGTCCCCGGTCATCACGTCAGCCTGATCGACCAGTTTATCAAATTCCGGGTTGGAGTAGTGGCTGTTGTTGTTGTTTACGCCGGTCCGAAGCTGCTGCGAGATGAAGTTCTGCGGGTCGGGGTAGTCTGCGCCCCAGATGCTGTAGTAGGCCTGAAGGCCGCTTTCAGGCTTCTGGAAGGTTTCGTCCAGGCGAGCGCTGAAGGTCGAAAGTTCGAGTGGCTCCAGCGTCACATCCACGCCCAGATTTTCCTTCCACATGGATTGCAGGACGGTCACGACGCGCTCATTGTCGCCCTCGACGCCATAGGTCAGCTTGACCTTGAGATCGCCCGCCTTCACCCCCGCGTCGGCCAGGGACGCCTTGGCTGCTGCCGGGTCAAAGCTCAGACCCTTGATCGGTAGTTCCGAGCCAGGGAAGCCCGCCGGCAGGATGCGGTCCGTTGGACTGACCGTCCCGGCAAGCACCTGTTCGGCCAGCGTTTTCTTGTCCACCGCCATCGCAAAGGCACGGCGCACCTTCACGTTGTCGAACGGGGCCAGCTTGTTGTTGAAAGCCACGTATCGCACCGCAAACGAAGCAGACTGCCGGAAGTCCGGGTCTTTTTCGACTTCCTTGACATGCGCGGCTGGAACGCCGTTCTGCTGGCTGCCCATGATGTCCAACTTGCCGGTGCGGTAAAGCTGGAAGGCCGTTTCGCTATCCTGGATGAAGGGCAGCGTGAGTGTGGTAATGTTCGTGGGCGGCTGCCAGTAATTCGTGTTCGGCACGAGCACGATGTCCTGGTTGTGATGCCATTCCTGAATGGTAAACGCACCGCTGGAGACGGGCTTGTCGGCCCACTGCGGATTGGCCTCCGCGGCTTTCTTCGAGAGAATCTTGGCGATCACATAAGTTAGTTGATCCAGGAAATAAGCCGATGGCTGGTTGACGGTGATCTCCACCGTCTGCGCATCCACGACTTTCAGCCCGGTCAGTTCCTTCGCCTTGCCGCTGTTCAGGTCTTCCGCCCCCGCGATGTTCCCCAGGCGGAACAGGCCGCCGCCGCTGGCGTCGGGAGCCAGCGCCCGCGTGAATGACCACTTCACGTCGTCCGCCGTGATCGGCGAGCCGTCCGAAAACTTGGCATTGGCACGCAATTTGAAAGTGTAAGTCTTGCCATCGTCTGAAATCTTCCAGCTTTCGGCCAGATCGGGCGCAACGTGAAGATCGCCATCCAGCCGGACGAGGCCGCCGTAGATCAGGCCCAGAACGGTGTTTACCGGTGCATCGGTGGCTTTCGTCGGATCGAGCGAGTTGAGGTCGTTGATGCCTTCCAGCGACCAGGTGAGCGTGCTGCCAGCCGCGCGGACGGCTGTCGCGCTGCCAAAGATCGGCATGATCGCCAGAATCACCAGAAGCGAAAGAACGAACCGAACTCTGTTTGAAAACATGATTGATCCTCCGTCAACACTTCAAAAGCGCTATTTCGTTCAAACAAAAAGACCACCTGGGGTATAGGTGGCTTTTCGCACGTTGGAAGTGACCCAGAACGGCTTAATTAGTCCACGCCCCCAGGGATGGTACGCAAGGGATTATACACGTACAATACTGGTATGTAGGGCGCGGAGGAATTTGTGATGCCATCATAGCGCCTACAATAGCACAGCTACTTGGGCAGTGCAAGGGGTCGATTGAAGCCAGAGCGATCAGACGGTGGCCGAAGTGAGCCTGCTCGCTGTGACCGGGCTGTCTGCACAGGCTACTTGCTCCCCTTGCTGTAAGATGAGCGTGCGGGAAGGTCAATCCATTAGGATGACCCCGTAATTGTGTGGGGGCAACCCCTCAGTTTGCCCAGCATCGGCGGAAAAGTTACGCTCGCTTGACGGTTGATTCGTGGAGAATCAGACACGACTCAGGCACGAAGATCGCCAAAGCTGATCAATTCGATGCCTTCGGCCCTGAGCACTTCACGCACGCTGTTATGTGTCAGTGTTTTCACTTCGTCGTCGCGCCGGGTGGTGTAATCGCTGTCCAGGGCCGCGTCGGCATAACCGGGATGGCACATGATCTCGGTCACGCCTTCCGGCAAGCTGGTCAGGATCAGCAGCAAGTCGCCGAGCGTGGAGGTTGCATCATAAAAGGTATCTTCGAAGCGATCCGGCCAGGATGGCCTGGGTTGCTTCATCGTCAGGATGTTCTTAAGTTCCTGTGCCTTCGTGGCGCGCCATTCGATAGACGTACCTTCCAAGAGGCGATGAATCGTCGCATCGATAGGTTTGTCAGACCACACATTGCGGATTGGGATCGCATAATTAAGTGCCAGATCACATAGTTCATTCAGCGCTACCGGATGCCGGTAGACGGCGTGGTGGTGGCCGTCCAGATGATCGGGCGGTTTGCCCGCCATCTGGATGAAGCGCTCGACCTGCGCCCTCAATTCGTGGATGATGTCGGCGGCGTTGAATTCCGAAATGCGTGCCAGCCAATCTTCTAGCGGGTACAATCTCCCATCTTCCCGAACGAGTGAAGGAATCTCCGACGGCGGTGAGACAGGCCGACCTGTGCCGGAAAGGGTCAGGTGCAGCCCCAGGCCCAGGCGGGGCGCAGATTGGAGCGCCAGGCGTATCGCATCAGCCGCGTAGGGCGACCCGACCATTACAGTGGTGGAAGTAACGACCCCCTTCAAATGCGCGTCCAGAATGCCCTGGCTAATGCCCGGCGTCAGGCCGTAATCGTCGGCGTTGATGATCAGACGCCTTTCCAATTCGATCCCTCCGTGTGGTCAGATGGCTTTGGGCTGCGATTGCCCTCAGCGGGTCGTGTGCCAGACCTATCCAGGCGCAGCCAGCGCCGGCGGATTGCCAGCCACCACACCGGCAGTAACAGAATCAGGGTCAGCGCGAACTGGAAAGGCAGCCGCCCTCGGCCATAGTCCGAACGGACAAAGACGGCCTGTCCGATCAGACCGACAATACCATACAGCGTCAGCAGGGGCGCTACCCACCGGAAGGCCCAGGCCCTGCAGCGCAGCAGATTGACGGCAAGTGCCAGCAACACCGCAATCCAGAGCAGCGCGTAAGCAATCTTCAGATTCGGTAGAAAAGGCAGTTGAAAGGCATTGTACTGCGCCGCATCGGTCAGCGTTTCTCGGACATCCAGTATGTTGGCAGCGATCAGCGCCAGGATCAGCGCCATCAACCAGCGGGGCACGCGCATCTATCCTAACCCAACACCCCGCTCGACAGGGAGAGCGGCCTGTTCACGCCTTCACCAGCGCTTCAATATTGATGGTGTTGTCATCCGTCAGGTCATTCGTTTCGTCTCTGGTGGTGATAAGCTTCTCGCTCACAAACACTCCTTACCGTTGGGCGCTGACACAATTTCATCATTCATTGTGCCTGTTTTATCAGGCACAAACAGGCTTTACAGCAGCGAAACGCACATGAATTATAACAGGTGGTCAGCGCCGCTGCCCCAGTTGGAGCATGGGGAATCTCAAAAGGGTAAGGCGCTGCACGGATCGGCGTAAAATCGGCGTGGACACCTGCACGCAGGCACGTTATGATTGGCTGAAAACGCTGACCATCATTCCACATTCTTCAGGGAGCAGAAGCATGGGCAAAATCCACGATGTCGTGGTGAAGAAGCTCGTCACGCATAGCGATGACCGTGGTTACTTCCGCGAGGTGTTACGCGACGATGATCATATGCTGCGCCATTTCGGGCAGACTTCGGTGACCAAAACCTACCCCGGCGTCATCAAAGCCTTCCACTGGCACGAAGATCAAGATGACGTCTGGTATGTGGCCGATGGCATGGCGCGGGTCGTGCTCTATGATCGCCGCCCGGAATCCCCCACCTATAAGCAGACACAAGTCATCTACGCCGGCGAGGATAACCCGGTGAGCATTCTGATTCCCACCCGATTGGCGCACGGCTATCAGGTCCTGGGCAACAAGCCTGTGATCCTCTTCTATCACGTCACCAAAAGCTACAACCCATCTGAGCCGGACGAGCATCGAATCCCCTTCGATGACCCGGAGATCGGCTTTGACTGGTCGATTGTGAACCGCTAGTCCGGTTTGCCAGGAGCCATGATGTCAGACTCATTACCGCCCCGTGAACCTGTACTGCGCGGGGATCGTGCCTATACCTTTCGAGTGACGTTTATCTGTCTGGCTGTGGGGGTCATCATCGCAGCAGTGGTGGCGCTAATCCTGCTGAGTCTGCGCCAGCCCTTGACCACCAACCCGAACGGCAGCGTGGTCTGGACGCTCGGCGTCTTCATGGTTCCGGCAGCGGGCCTCGCCAGCATCACGATTCTGGCCTGGTCAGTTTTCTATTTGCCGCTGGCCCTGGCAAGGCGTCAGCGAGTGGTGCTCGATCCGCAGGTCTGGCCGATGACAGGCGCGGTGGCAATCGGCATCCTGGTGATCGTCGGTTTCATGGCAGCTATCTTGCTGGGGCTTATCTGAGAAATGCCGGCCTGACCAATTGCCTCACCCTAAGTCCCTCTCCACTTGGTGGAGAGGGACTTAGGGTGAGGTCAACTCTGGCTGCGCACGTGGATGTAGTTCAGTTTCGAGAGTTCGCGCACCTGCTGTTCGGCGCGGTATGAACTGCGCACCAGCGGGCCACTTTCCACCCACTTGAAGCCGAGTTCCAGCGCAATCCGCTTCAATTCATCAAATTCGTGCGGCTCGTAGTAGCGCTCAATGGGTAGGTGCTGTTTGCTTGGCTGCAAGTACTGGCCGATGGTCAGAATATCGACCTTCAGGTTGGCAAGGTCGCGGATGACCTCCACCACTTCGTCGAAGGTTTCGCCCAGGCCGACCATGATCCCGCTCTTGGTCAGCACCAGCGAGTCCATTTGCTTCGCATTGCCGAGCGTCGCCATTGCCCACTCGTAGTGATCCTGCGGCTGAACCTTGCGGAACAGGCGCGGGACGGTTTCGACGTTGTGATTCAAGATTTCGGGCTGGGCATCCATGACGATCTTGAGCGCGTCGCGGTTGCCCTTGAAATCCGGGATGAGCACTTCGATGCTGCATCCGGGCTGCACCTGCCGGATGCGCCGGATCACCATCGCAAAGATCGGCGCGCCGCCGTCGGGCCGTTCGTCGCGGTTGACGCTGGTGATGACCACATGGCGAAGGTTCATGGCGCGCACCGCCTCAGCGACGCGCAGGGGTTCTTTCCAGTCCAGCGGGTTGGGCCGTCCAGTTTTGATGTCACAGAAGCCACAGGAACGGGTGCACGTATCACCCATCATCAGGAAGGTGGCCGTGCCGCGCCCCCAGCACTCGCCGATGTTGGGGCACATTGCCTCCTCGCAGACGGTGTGCAGTGCCTTGCCGCGCATCAGGCTGCGCACCATCTCGTAAGTCTCGCCGCTGGGTGCACGCACTTTGATCCAGGCAGGACGACGCCGGGGCCTGTTGTCAGGCACACGCTCGCGGCTGTCGCCGATGTCGTTTACGCTCACAATTGAATCGACCACGATAATCCCCCACAGTTGCTTTGTCTGGAAGGATTATAACAGCAGCGTGAGGCGCGAGGCCAGGTTGCTTTCAGAGCTGCCTTCAGGGCTGCTTGGAGGGTTGCTGCCCGGCACCGACGCCCATCTTCGGCGCGCCAGGCTGGCGGTGACGTCCATATAGAACCGCGCCCGCACCCGCAAAGGCGAGCAGGGACACCAGTTGCGCCGTTGTGATTGGCCCAAAGCCGTTGCTGTCCAGCCGCACAAAGTCGAGCAGGAAGCGGCCCGTCGCGTACAGCATCAGGTAGACCAGCAACAGGTCGCCGTTGCGCAGCCGCTCTCGGAAACGACGCTCGATGAGCAGCAGCAGGCCGAAAGAGGCCACGTTCCAGATCGACTCATACAGGAACAATGGGTGAAACGTCTCGTATGCCTGGTAGGGAGCGACGCGCTTGTCGGGTGGAATGTAGATTGCCCAGGGCAGCGTCGTGGGCGCGCCATAAAGTTCCTGATTGACGAAATTGCCCCACCGCCCGATAGCTTGCGCCAGTGCCACGCCCGGCACAGTCAGGTCGAACCACTTGAGGACCGGCTGTTGATGACGCCGTGCATAGACCAGGACACCCAGGCCGCCGCCGACCAGTCCACCATAAATGCCCAGGCCGCCGTTCCAGATAGCGAACATTTGGAGGGGATTCTGCAAATAGTATTGGAGCGACAAGCCCGAGGCAGGCGAGGGCGTCAGGATGTGGTAAATCCGCGCTCCGATCAGGCCCGGAATAATGGCCCACATCAGGCCATCCCACACGTGTTTCGGATCGTAGCCCTGTGCCTGCGCGCGCCGGGCTGTCACCCACGCCGCCACCAGCATCCCCGTCATCAGGATCAGCGCGTAGAAGTGGATATACAGATGCAAATTGATCGGGGCGATGTCAATGTGAATGCCGTATGCGTCAATCAACGTCGGTTTTCTCCCACCAGCTGGGTGTGCCAAGCCGCAATCGTAGCAAACTTTGGGCGCAAGGGGGTAACACGCGCAATTCACCTCCGGCCCCTTCTCGCCGGGTGTTCATGCACCAACACTTTTGAGTCTGGGCATCAGTTCGCTCCACCTCTGACCCCGCTCCACCAGCGTAGAGCGAGGGGCAGGGGGCGAGGTAAAAGATCGTCGAAAATCGGCCTGGACTGGCGTTGCATAAAGCTTAACTGATGATGATAATAGGTGACATGGGGGAAAAGAACCGATGGCGAACAATCCGAAAGCGATCCAGGCCAGTTTAGATTTCCGCGCTGTATTGGATGGCCTGGGGCAAGGTGTCTTACTCTTTGACTCCGACGATCACCTGGTGCTGGACAATCTGGCAGCACGGGCCATTCTTGGCCCCAATCTGGTGTTGGTGCGTTCGGAGGGTTGGTCAGCCTGCGCCATGCTGCTGGATGCGCGCCGCCTGGACGGCCCCACCGCCAACGAGGTTCGTGCCCAGGCCCTCCGCCAAGCCGATCCGGTACGCTTTCACACACTCCTGGCGGGCGCGTACACTCCCTGCTGGGCGGCTGCGATCTATGGGTCGGGTGGCAAGGTTTTCACCATGATCACGCTCGAAAGGCCCGATTGGAAGGCGCTCAACGAGCTTATGTCCACCTTCCGTGATGAAGCACGGATGGCGATCAGCAGCACGCGCGGCCACGCCGAGTTGATTATGCAGATGCTCCGCAAGGCTCCGCCCGGTATGACGATTGAGCAGCTCACCCAGCGCATCTCCGGCTTCGCGGAAATCATGGCGACCCACATGCACCGCCTCCAGATGCTGATGGCGCTGTTGTATCGCCTGGAAGTCATCCGCACCGGGCAGCTTCCCTCAAACGTCCGCAGCGGCAACAAGAAGATCGTCCTGGCCGATTTTGTCGAGGACTTCCTGGAAGAACTGGTGGATGAGGCTCTGATCGATCCATCCCAAACCGACGACCTGCGCGAACGCCTGATCATCAATATCTCAAGCACGCTGGCCGTATCAGCCTCCCCGACTCATCTGGCCGACATTCTGCGCGATCTGCTGCGCAATGCCGTTCTCTACAGCCCGAAGGGTGCGCCCATCATGCTGCGCGCCATGAAGATGCAACAGGGCAGCGCTGTCCAGATCGACGTGATCGACCAGGGTTACGGTATCCGTGCCAAAGAAGCAGATCGCATTTTTGCGCCGTTCCAGCGTTCGAGGCAGCCACAAATCATGGGGGAATTTGGTTATGGCCTCAGCCTGTACCTCGCCAAAGCCGAGATCGAAGCGATGGGCGGACGAATCTGGTACGAGAGTGAAGAGGGCGTCGGTTCGACATTCAGCATCAAACTACCGGCCTGGCGCGACGTTTCCGATGCCGACGCTTGATGATTGTTGCCCCTAAAGGCGCTGGATGGACTCCGCTTGGGTATCAAAACACAAACCGATACAACGTCTGCTGTCAGCCCGGTCGCTGCAGGACAGGCCGGTGCCGCCAAGCCCGCTCTCCCCTTCCGCGTAACCCGCCTCGACGTGGCGCTTGTGCTGGTCATGGTCATCTGGGGCGCGAATTTTGTCGTCCTCAAGACCGCCCTGGAAGCGTTGCCGCCCTTCGTGTTCAATGCGCTGCGCTACTGCCTGGCAAGCGCCGTCCTGGGTGTGGTCTTCAAGGCCAACGGCGCGACACTCCGCCTCCCACGTGCCCACTGGCTGCCGCTGATCGGCATTTCGGTCCTTAATGCGCTCTTTCAGATCTTTTTTACCTATGGCTTGCGCGGCACAACGGTTGCCAACAACGCGCTGATCATCACCAGTGTGCCGGTATGGGTGGTCATCTTCAACGCCATACGCAGTCAGGAACGCCTCAGTCGTCCAGCCCTGACCGGGGTTTTCCTGGCGCTGGCAGGTGTGATCATCGTTGTCGTGTCGCGCTATGCGGGCCAGCTCAGTTTTGGAGCGGCGACTCTGCTGGGCGACGGTCTGTCCTTACTGGCCTCCTGGACGTGGGCGATCAATCTGCTGGCCTCGCGCCAGCCCTTGCAGCGCGCGCCCATACTCCCAGCGACCTTCTGGCTAACGGTGTGGACAGCCTTCTGGCTGTCGCTCCTGGCCGTGCCCGATTTGCTGCGCATGGACTGGTCAACGCTGACGCCCCGACTGCTGCTGGCGATGTGTTATTCCGGCATTCTCTCAACGGGGCTGGGCAGCATCATCTTCAACCAGGGCATCAAAACGCTGGGGACGGCGCGCACTGCCGTCTACACCTATCTGGAGCCGCTAGTTGCGGCGGCAACGGCTATCCTCTTTCTCGGTGAGCCGTTTACGGCTGCGCTGGTGATCGGCGCCGTGATGGTTATACTCGGCCTCATACTTGTGAAAAAAGTATGAAAAATTGTTAGCGTAGGTCATCCGTCCAGATCGGATTCGTTACTTATGCTTTAATAGAGTGTTGTATCCGTTATGAACACTTCAGCAGCGTTGATCTACGAGGATTTGGCCCCTGGACGACCATTGTGTGTGCTCATTGGGCAATCCGCCAAACTTGGACATTGCCATAATGCGGGGGGTTTGTTACAATTGGCGCAATGCCCAACCAGATTACAATATTACCTTTTTTCGTTTCAGTCATTCCCGCGCGCATAACATTCCGTTAGGACTCCATTAACGTGTCATAGCAGAATCGGCGCTTCGTCGGGTGGAACGACGAAGGGTGAGAATATATTTAGTGGGCATGGGGGAAAATTCATGGGTGCGTATCTAATAGTGGATGTGGAGGATTTACTGAGCAGACTACAGAACCGGGCCTTTGCGGTAGATCTGCACGACCTAGCCACACGTCTACGAGGAAATGCAGCGTTGGCAGCCGGGTTGTTTAGCCCGGAAGCCTTGAAAGCAGTAGCGGTAGCGGATTGGACCAAGTTTCGCAATTCGGGCAATGCATCAATTGAGCAGGTATTTGAAGGTGTTGGGTTCGAGACGTTCAATATGCCGGAGCGTCGGCATATTGCCGACGCACTCATCATTCAGTACTTTTCATTTGATCCCGAACCGGTTGACGAACTGATCATCGTCACGACCAGTACCGACGTGACGACTCTCATTCGACGGGTGAAGATGACCCGTAACGCGCGGGTGCGCGTATGGGCCGACCAGCCGCCACAGATCGATGGAGTCATCTTCCAGCCGCTCGAAGCGATCCTGGGCATCCAGTCCAAGACCGTTGCCTTGTACATCGACTTTGAAAACATCGCCATCAGCCTGAATGAGCAGGGCTATGCCGTTAACCTGGATCGCCTGATCGAAGGGCTGAACGCCCACGCTGCTGCGCACGGCCAGATCACGCGCATGGCAGCCTATGCGCCCTGGGGCCAGCGCGGCAGCCTGCCGCCGCTGGTGGACGACATGGGGCGTGAAGTCTCGGACGAGGCTCCGAGTCGTCTGGCGCTGGCGAATATCGATCCGGTCTTCAATCTGCCCGGCAAGAACAGCGCTGACATGCGCATCGCCAAAGATGTGCTGGCCGACAGCGCGCAGCCGAACAGCGCCGATATCTTCATCATCGCCAGCGGAGACCGGGACTTCAACGACGTGTTTGGCGCGCTGCGCGCCCGGAACAAGCAGGTCATCGTCTGGGGTGTGCGCGGCAGCACCAGCCGCTTGCTGGAAAATAACCCGTCGCTTCAGGTCGAGTACCTGGACGACTTTCTCTCGCTGCACCGCCACGAGGATGTCGGCCACATTTACGCGGCGACGGTGGCGACCCCGGCAGGCTCGGCCAACGCTTTCACCCCGTCGCAATGGTCGAGCGTCATCCTGCAATATGATCGCCTGGCGCAGTTGACGCCCGGTGACGGGCTGCCTGCCGAAGCGTTGCAGGATCAACTGCGGCGGGTGAACGCTGTCGTCTCCGATGCACGGGCCAAAGACCTGGTGTCGCAGGCCATTGCGATGGGCATCTTGCGCGTCGTCCAGAGCGGCACGACCCGGCTGGTCTATCCTGCTGCTGACCACAGCATTGTCGAACGAACCCGGCTGGTGCGAGACCGGATCGTGCTGCGGGTGGCGAATACACTGGACGTGCGTGGCTGGGAGTACGTGAACTACGGCTTCCTGCTCAAGGGCATTGCGATGGATCGGGAACTGGATCGGCCCGGCCTGAACATCGACGACACCTGGCGCTCGGATTGGGTGGACTGCCTGGTGCGCGAGGGGATTCTGGTGCGCGAAATGATCCCGCACCGGCACAACCCCGAAGACCTCGTGCCGGTCATCCGGCTGGCCGCTGGTAGCCCGGTGCTGAACAGACCTGCCAGGCCGAGCAGCAACGGCAGCACGGCTTCCTACGACGATCTGGACACGTTGGAGCCGGATGAAATGCCGCGCCAGGCCGAAACGCAGGCCATGATGAAGCGCATCATTGTCAGCGTCGATCAGTTCACCAGCTATCGGGGCTTCACGTGGTGCCCGCTGGGCAGTCTGCACCGCCGGCTGCGTCCTTTCGACTCAGGCGTAACGTTCCAGCGGGCCGTCGAGTGGCTCACCGAACTGGGAGCCGTGCGGATCGACGAGTATGACAACCCGCAAAGCCTGTATAAGACCAAAGGGATTTCCCTGGTCAATTCCTCGCCGCTGGTGCAGGAAGTATTACAGGAGCGCGATACCTTCGTCATGTCGCTGCTGGAGCTGTATGAGCAGCGCCTTCCGATCAGTATGCAGGCGCTCTCGCGGGAAACGAACCTGACCGACGCAGCGCTTGACCTGTGGATTTCGATCATGCAGGCGGAAAACGTGCTGAACCCGGTGCAGGGCAAGCCAGGTCTGTACAGTCTGTTCCGCACGCACCATACTGTCAACCTGGTGGCGGAAGCCCGGCACAGCAGTTGATGCATGTGGGTGAACATGTCGGCGAAGTATTGGCCCCCGGCGCTCAAGCACCGGGCTGAATCGACGAAGCCCATGCGGGGCTGAAAACCGGATCACGCAGTGAACCAGCCTGGGCCGGATGCTGTACCAACAGTGCCCCTGAGAGAGTCCAGAATGGAGTCGGCTGAAGCCGACTCCGTTGATTCAGCGCGGCGGTTAAACGCTGGACGGTTGGCTGCGCCGATCCTGCTCTTTGGGACGGCGCTCTTGCTTTACCTCAGCTTTCAATCGATCTCGCTGGACGACTTCGACTCGGTGAGCTTTGCCCTGGCGCTCGATCACTTCGACATCGCGTTGCAGCAGCCGCACCCACCGGGCTTTCCGGTCTATGTGGTAGCAGGGCGAGTCGTGCGTCTGTTCATCGGCGATCCGCGCGCGGCACTGACGTTCCTGAGCGCGATCAGTGGCGCGGCAGCGGTTCTGGCGCTATCGTGGCTGGGTATGGAAGTCGGACAACCACGCGCCGGGCTGATCGCGGCATTGTGGCTGATGCTGCTCCCGGTATTCTGGCTGACCAGCACGATGGCCTTGAGCGACGTGCCGGGGTTGGTGCTGGTGCTGCTGGCCGTCATGTGTTTGTGGAAAGGGCGGCGTGCGGGCCGCTGGTTGGCGGTTGGCAGCGTATTGGCCGGGTTGGCCCTGGGACTGCGCCCGCAGAACGCTGTTCCGGTGGCTCTGTTCGGCATTGATGCAATCCTCGTGGTGCTTCGCGTGACCAGGGGGGCCGCCTGGCGCTCTATTGGTGCAGTATTGCTGGTCGGCCTGTTGGCGCTGCTGCTCTGGCTGATCCCGACAGCCAATGCTTCCGGCGGCTGGGCTGCCTATCAAGCCCTGGTCAGCGCACACAGCCGCCACGTCCTGGGAATCGATTCGCTCTTTGGGCGCCCCGTTGACGGCACGGCGCTGGCCGCCCGCTTCAGCGCTTTCTGGCGCGGCACGATGGCCTTGTTCGGCAGCACGCCCGATCAGCCCGGATTAGCCTTGCTGGCGCTGACAATCATTGGGGTTGGGCTGGTCAGGGTTGGCTGGCGCAGCCCGCTGGCGCGCCTGTGCTGGCTGTGGCTGCTGCTCACGGCGATCCAGGTATTCTTGCTGGAATCGCTTGAACGTCCTCGCCTGTATTTGCCCATTGTGCCGCCGCTGCTGCTGCTATCGGCGCTGGGCTGGACGAAGGAACCTCACCTCCTGCCCCCCACTCCGCAAGCAGAGAGGAGGAAGCGAGTATACCGCTCAACGCCCCTCTCCAGTTGGAGAGGGGTCTGGGGTGAGGTTAACCGGGTTATCCCTCTCCTTCTACCCATTGCCTTTTTATTAACCGCGCTGCCGCTGGCGGCCACATTGAGCCATGAACCGACGCCGCCAGTGCAGGCCACACAGTACGTCGCGGCGCACTACCCCGCCAACCAGACCGTGATCGTGTCGCTCGGATCGTTCCGCGCCGCACAGATCGGCCTTCCCGGTTTTCCGCAGCTTTACCTGGGCCAGTTCGATGCACCCACCTCGAAAGCCAGCATCGCAGCCCGCCAGCCGACCTACCTGATCATGCTGGATCGGGATGACATCTGGCCGCAAGCCTACGCGGCCCTGACCGAGGGCGGCGCATACGTCCCAGTCGAGGATCATGTTTTCAGCCGCGATCCGCGTGTCTTTCCGCAGCATAGCTTAGTCCGAATGCAGGTCTTGACGCCGCTGCGTCTGCTCTCGCCTGCCCAACTCGCCCCGCCTGCGTCCGGCGAAATCCGCGCTGGAGACGAGGCCAATGGTCGATATTTCGGGGAAGGCTGGTATCGCACCGAAGAGATAGCCGGTTCGATGGCGCGTTGGGCGCAGCAAACCGCCGCGATCCGCGTCGCCCTGCCGCCAGTCGATACGACGCTGACCCTGGAAGCCGCGCCCTATCCCGCCGATCAGGCCGTCTCGATCTCGGTCAACGGTCAACTTATTGGGGCGCTGGCGCTGCGCGGCCCGTGGGAGCCGGTCAAGCTCTCCATCCCCGCTTTGGCGCTGGCGGGCCGCCCGATCAGCACGATCACACTAACCCATACACACGTTCAGACCCCGCCGGGCAGTGATCGCGTACTGGCTGCTGCCTACCGCGTGATCCGTTTTACGCACTGAATCTGGATTTTACAAACAGGTTACAAATGCTCCACAGCTTTTTCATGGATCAGGTCTAAAGTTATTACTGAAAGCATGGAGCCAACAGCGTGGGGGAACGCACTATGTTCTGGGGATGGCGTCGGCGCCGAATTCGGCGGGCAGTCCGCGCCAGATGGCGATTCTGGCGGTGGTTCGGCTTTTAGGACAGCTTATTTCGCGGTGATTGCGCGTAGTCCCCTGGTTTCGAGAGAGGCCAGGGGACTTTAATTACTGCGGATCTGGCACATTCAGTTCATGAATGATCCGCATCCCATCCAGGGTCAGGAAGGGCGCAATCTCCTGGATGACGCTGGTGTGTTCACGGAACAGCGGTGCAAGCCCACCCGTCGCAATGATCTTTGCGTCTGCCCCGTCAGGCATGGCGGCGCGCAGCCTCGCCACCAACCCCTCCACCAGCCCGACGTAGCCCCAGAACAGGCCGCTCTGGATAGCGTGTGACGTGTTGCGCCCGACGGGACAGGGCGGCGGCTTTAGCTCCACTTTGTAAAGCTGCGCCGTGTGCCCAACCAGCGCGTCCATTGCGATCCCGATGCCCGGCGCGATGCTCCCGCCCGTGTAGTTTCCCTCGCGCGAGATCACGTCGAAGGTGGTGGCCGTCCCAAAGTCGATGACGATGGCCGGGCCGCCGTACAGCTTGTGCACCGCCGCCGCATTGACGATGCGGTCTGCGCCCACCTGATCAGGATAGTCCACGTCGATCTTGATGCCTGTCCGCACCTGGGAGGTTACGACCAGCGGCTTGACGCCGATGTAGCGTGTCGAGAGTTCCTCGAAGGCCGAGGTCAGCGGGGGAACCACGCTGGCGATCACGACGCTCTGGATGGCGCGGAAATCCAGGTGGCCGTCGCCCAGGAAGGCGCGCAGCAGCGCCGCATATTCGTCCGCCATTTTGTCGTGAACGGTGCGTGCCCGCCAGTTGAAACGCCAGCTATTCTCCCGCCACAGGCCCATGTGGATGTTGGTGTTGCCGATATCGACTGCGAGTAAATCGGAATGTTCCGCCATAGAATTCGGCGCAGGGGACACCGGGCTAAAGCCCGGTGAGGAATGCGCCCCGTCTCCTTTGTCTTGACAACGAATACTTGCACAAACGAACAACGTGTGATATAATTCGCTTATGATGACTGAACAAACAAGGCACGCGCACTACAACATCAACGACCACCTGGTGTGGTGTCCGAAATTTCGCCGTCCAGTGCTGGAAGGCGCTG